>ERZ1023288.159-NODE-159-length-14578-cov-115.854438_pt1 | contig 14578 bp, 4 predicted proteins | sample MGYA00380468_ERZ1023288 | MGnify/ENA primary metagenome ERZ1023288 (study PRJEB33173, sample SAMEA4830366) | metagenome | study: EMG produced TPA metagenomics assembly of the PRJEB25223 data set... | reverse complement strand
CATCTTCCAGTACTGGTTTACCATCTATATAATCTACAATGACTTTACCTGTATAAATATCTAAAGGTATTACCTGATCATAGTCGTAGTTACCCAGCCTAAGTTTAGGGTAGATACTTCTAACCAACCTTATGCTAATTACAATGGTTTAGGTCTACCAAGCCAACAACAACAGCGGAGAAATGCGGTAGGTAGTGTAGGTAGTCTTATCCAATCAAGCTTATCTAACAATACAAGGGGCTTTAGAAACAGTTGGGGACAAATGAGTACTGGTGAAAAGTTTAATACTGGCTTAAAAGCAGTAGGTTCAATTCTTGAAGCAATTAACGCTAGAAAAGCACATAAGCTTGCTAAACAAACACTGGCTCATAATACTATGATTAACAATCGTAACTATGAGATGCAAGCCAAAGCTTGGAATAATACGCTAGAAGAAAGACAACGCTATCGTAATGCTTATTGGGAAGCCAATAATAAAGGTACAGGTATTGCTAGACCTGAAAGCATTGGAGAATACTTAAATAGATATGGAGCGAAGTAATGAGTAATCTTGATACAGTATTTAGTACAGCACCTAAGTGGACAAATGTAGAAGCCATTGATGCTACTGATGTCATTAATAGTGCTTATAAAAATGCTGAACTTCAGAACAAAGCTTTTAAACAACTAACTGAAGCAGGTGCTGATGTATTTAAATATGCACAGCAACATAAACTTAATGAAGTTGAGAAAGAAATCAATGCAATGAATCTAGATCAATTTCAAACTACTGATAAAGCTGCCTTGATTGACGATCTGATAACCAAATATGGTACTGACATTGGTGGTTTTGATGCTGCTAATATAAACAGCATTAATAAATATGTAGATGGTCGTAATACTACTTTAATCAAAGACGCAGTAGATGCTATTGATTATGATAGTAAGTCAAGAAAAAATACCACAGAAGTTATGCAGTATGATGCTGATAATACTGCTGATGTAATCCACAATTTAACCAAAACCACAAGTCTCTTACCTGATGGTCATCCTGATAAAGATAAAATATATCAGCAAATAGAGAGCCTTACAGAAAAATTTATGACTAAGCACCCTAGTGGTAGTACTTTTTTAAATAGATCTCTACAAAGCATCGTAGACGCTGATAAAAAAGCGAAAATAGAATCAGTACGACTTGATAATGCTCATGTTGATGAAGTTGTTAAGTTATATGGATCTGCTTATATTTCTTATTTAACTCAAATTAGTGCTCTTAAAGCTGAAGAAGCTAAAGCCAATAAACTAGAAGATTCAGAAGCTAAAAAACAAGCACTAGCTGATATTGCATTTGATAAGGCAGCATTAATATCTCATTATGGTTCAGAGATGATTGAGTCCTTAAAAAACCCACTCATCTTAGCGAGACTAGAGCAGAACGCTTATAACGACTTCCATGCTAAACGCATGAATGAAGCGGAGCATAAAGCAGCTATTTCTGCTATTGAAAATGCTAAAAAAGAGCTTGATATTAAGAAATATGGTATTGATGTATCAGCCCAAACAGCTTCTGAAGGTAATGCCGTTCAGTTGGCAGGTATAGGAGCAAGAAGTGATGGTTCTGGTAGTTCATCAAGTGAAGTTAAAGCTAGAAAAGAAAACAATGTAAATAGGCTTACTAGTGTTGGTTTAACTGAAGAGCAAGCTCTTGGGTTTATTGGCGAGAATGGTGAATTTAATCCTAATAAGGTGTTAGCTAGTACACTTGCTTATGCAAACAAGCTACATACCCAACATAACAATTCTCACATTCAAGGCTCTAAAATAAGTGCTAGTGAGTGGTTTACTAAAGAAGCACCTGCCTTAGCTAAAAATGCAGGAGTAAGTGATACACGCTTAAGAGACTACTTTGATTTAGCTCGTAAACATGGAAAGACTGATGCGGAGAAAATTAAAATTGTAGAGGCAGGTATTGCAGGCAGACTAGACATTGCTTATCAAGGTAATGGCTTTGGTATTATAGATATGTTTGGGGTAGCTAGGAATAATTCCTTGGATAATATGGAATATACACTTTTAAATAAGAATGTTCTTCATAATATTAGGACAGAGATAGCTAATGAAGCTTTCTATAGAGCTGCTAACGATTTCTCTCTCTATCTACAAGCAATTAATACAGCATACCCAACAGGACTTGAAGGGTTTGTTAGAGATAATGCAGTAACTTTAAATCAAAACAAGGCATTTAAGCAATATGTAGATGCAAATACCATTAAACTTTTAGATGAAGCACTTGAAGCATCAAAAGAGAAAGTTGATAATCTTTTTTATGTACCTAACAATCCATCTCCACAACAAAAACAGCAGAGTAAGTCAAATGATAAAGGAAAAAATCAAAGTAAAACTCCAACCTCAACTGCACCAAAAACCCCTGTTGGTTGGGAAAGAAGTGTGGAGAACGGAAAGGAAAGTCTGGATAAAGCTCTTAGGTATTTTAATATAAGATAGATCTAAGTAAGAGTTACTGTTTTATACAAACCCTGATATATAAATATCAGGGTTTGTATACTTAACAATATTACTATTAGTATCCTAAACGCCATAGGAGTGGCTCAATAAAAATTATAGCGAAAATACTTAAATAGATAACTAAAACAGTTATAACTAGTATCTTGATTTTACGATACCAGCCATTTATTTTGGCTTTGTGATGTAATGATTGAGCACCTTGAATTGACTGATTTAATACTTTATCTACAGCAGATTCTTTTTGTTGTACTTCAATCGTAATTTCATCAAGATCACCTAAATCCTCTTTCTTAATCTTGATGGTTATTTTCTCTGGTTTCTTATTCATAGTTAGTAACTACTAGTTAATATAAGTAATATAAGATTACCGCCTTTGGCGGTGGTTTGGTTGGCTTTAAAGTAATATAAATACCTAGTATAAAAAGATTACCCTATTAAGCTAAACCCTGTCAATAGAGTAAAATTTATACTCAATATCACAAAGATAAATAACTGAATAAAAAGCCATGAATTAACTGGCTTCATCAAAGGATTTTTTATACATTACTTCTTGGATATCTACCCCAAATACTTCTAACCATGCTGAAGCAGGGTAATGGTTAATCATCAAACCATAATGGTCTTTTTTAACTGGTTGGACATGGTTTTGTGTACACCATCTTTTTAACTTTACCCAAGGGTAGAGTACTTCAGTTCGTAAATAAACTTCTGTTGTAGAAGCTGATGGTTCTTGTAGTATGACTGGTTTAGGTTCAGTCAGCTCATCTTTTAGCTCTGATAGCATGGCAATGGCATCAGAAAAGTTTGAAATGAGTGCATCAATTTTGGCGATATTCATGGAATTACTCCTATAAGTTAAAAGAATTAATAAAAAACAAACCACAAAAGCGTCCAACGGACGCAAATTAGTTATCTGTCCTGCTCTAGTTGTAAACTTACTTTATTTCTTAGAGTAACTGGATAGGTAAACTATGAGTACTGATCTTGATAAAGTCCTTCAAAAATTACAAGCAGCCCAATCACGCAATATTGCTCAAGTAGAACAAGCCCAAAAGAGGATGGGTATTGAAACCCATAGTGAAAGACAGAAGCGTCTTGCAGATGAAGAAGCTGCACGATTAGCTTCGGAAAATAGTTTTTATAAGCAAGTTGCTACAAATAACACTATTACACCTGAGATTGCTCCTGTATATTCTCCTAAAGTCACAGCTAGACATAACGGAGGTAACATACTCACTGATACAGGATGGGGTGCTGCTTCAGGTGTAAACTCATTAATTCAAGGTGGTTTAGCAGTGGCTGATACAATGCTTACACAGCATGTTGTTAATCCAGTTAATAACGCTTATTCTATGTTTACTGGAGACTCAAAACCTTTAATTCCAATGCCTGAGAGTGAACAGAAGATAGCAGGGCGAGTTGTCAATGCAGGGATATATCAAGCTGCATTAAAGAAGCTGGGAATCTATGATGCAAAGGCTATAGAAGAATATATAGCTAAAAAATACTCTAATGAATATTCCCGTCAAAAAGCTGAAGTAGATGAAGCAGTTAAAGATATTGAAAACCCTTTACTCAAATTTGCTGCTACTTTTGGGCATAGTTTAACTAAACCTAATCTCTTGGCTGCAGGTGCTGGATCATCTTTACCCCAAGCACTTCCTGCAGGTGCTATTGGCAGGGGTGCAAAGGTAGCTAATGCAGCTTTATCAGCAAGTACAAGAGCAGGAATAGGTACAGCAGTTACATCTGCTGTTGTAGAGATGGGTGATACAGCAAAGGATAAAGGCTATAGCACACATAGGGATATGGCTTATGATCTCGCTACAGGTGCAGGTCTAGGTCTTGTTAGTAAAGGATTGCCTTCTTCATTTTCTACTGAACAAATCATTGCTAATGGAGGTGTTTCAAGGATATTAGCTAACTCTGCAAATAGAGCTCGTACAACAGCTGTTAATACAGCTACTGAAACAGGTCAGGAAGCTGTACAAGGTGCATTAGAATCTGCTCTAAACCAACAACAAAAAGAAGGTAAAATTGATTGGGGTAAAGTAGGTAAAGATGCAGGTATGGAAGCTGCTGTAGGCTTTGGTATGGCAGGTGGTCCTGCTATAGTAGGTAACATAAAAGCAGCAGTAGGGGATGTTAAGGGTTTTAGATCTACTTTAAAGACAGACCCAAATAACAAAAACTATGATCCTAATTATGCTTATCAAGTCAGTGCAGGCAAAGCTGCTTTAGGTGAGATAGATATTGATAGTGCTAAAGCTGAACAGACTCAAGCATTAACAACGGCTATGAGTCGTCTTACTGAATTTGATGAAAAACTGGCACAACTGCCTGATGGTAAGAAAAAAGAGAAATTACAAAAAAAGCGAAATGATTGGTTTAATAACCAAGTACAACCCTTACAAGATACCGTTGCTGCGTTAGAACAAGTAAGTAACTTACAGTTATCCCAAGAAATGTCTTCTGATGAAGTCTTACAGCGTATTCTTGACCTAAATGCTGAAGCTTACCATAACCGCAAACAACAAGCAGAACAACAACTGACGGATGCTGTTAATTATCAACCTGAAATCCCTGAATATACTAATGTGGATGGTGTTGGGACTAGTACTACTAGTACACAGCAAGCATCTACAGGCGTTATTGCCATTGGTGATAGCATTGCCAATGCGTTTGGTAATCAATATAAAAAGGCTGGTGTCACTTCTTACAGTAAAGACGGTCGTAATCCTAATGAAGTACTTAATACCATCACGAAACTTAGTAAGAGTGAATTACAAGGTAAAACTGTCGTTCTATCTACTGGCTTATCTAATAATACCAAGGCTGATTTAAACACAATCCGTAAGCAGATTAAGTATCTAAAAGATAATGGTGCATCCGTACAAGTTATGGGTGTTGCTAATAACTTTAAAGATGACAGTAAGCTTGGTACTCGCATGAATACTGACTTAGCTAATATTGCTAAGGAAATGGGTGTAACTTTCCTTGGTGGTTTTGATTATGCTAAAGCAGATAAATACAAAGCACACCCTGATAGTGGATGGTATAAACCAATTTATGACAAAGTAGGTATTACCCAAGCACAAGGACAAGCAGTAACAGGTACATCTCAGTACTCAACTAACTTCAGTATTGATAATAGCAATAAGAGTCGTGATGACTTGATTATGGGTACTTATACGGCTTTTCGTAAAGCAGGCTTTACTGATGGGCAGGCACGCTATTTAATTGGTGAGGTAAACCGTGAAAATGGCTTTAGTGCTAAGACTATGTTTGGTTCTCACTCAGACCATGCTAATGGTGCTAATAACTTTGGCTTCATCAGTTGGCAACAAGGCAGGCGTACTAACCTATTTAAGTTTTTAAAAGATAGGGGAATTGATGTTAAAGAGTCAGGTATTCCACAAACACAAGCCAGTTTAGATGCAATGGCTGCTTTTTTTATGCAAGAAATGAAAAGCGGTGGAATAACACTTAGTCAGTATAGAGGTGGTACTTATGATACTCGTAACTTCTTAAAACAAGCCAACCCTGACTTAAAAGACAGACGCTGGGGTCATGCTGCTATTGGTTGGGCTTATGGTCAAAATAAATTAAAAAGCGGTGCATCATTTGACTCTAGCACACATGAAGCCAAGTTAGATAAGGGTCATGCTGATATTAATCGTCTATTAGGCTCTAATTACACTGGGTCTTTTTCTAGTCAGTCTAGTAACAGTAATCTGAACGTAGATGATAACCGTACAGCACAAGAGCGACTAGAAAGTTTAATAACGAAATTAAAAGATGAAAAAACCAAAACTAAAGAAGCAGAAGCTCAAAAAGCGTTGCAAGACAAGATTAGCTCACTAGAAGCACAGGTTGCTGATAATCAGACTAACTCACAACAAGAACAAGTCTCTGTAGAGTCTGAAGCAGTCAGTAAAGCACAGCAAGATACCTTTGATGAAGTCATCCGTTATTCTGAGATGCTCTCTGATGACATGATTAACATTTTGGTAGAACAAGGTGCATTAAGTGAAAAACACGCTGAGAAACTTCGCTTATTAAAGGAAGTGCGTGTTGTAGAAAATGCGACTAAAAACGCAGACGATGTTAAGCATGATATTTATATTGGCAAGAAAGCCAAGCGTGCTGAAGATGGTTATATTGGTTTACAAAGCTACCAACAAGGTTTGGTACAGTACTTAAAGACAGATGATATTGGCGTACTAGACAGTTACTATAATCACTTGTCTAGATTCAATGAAAGCCATACATCTAAAGCTATTGCTGCTAAACAAGCAATGGATAGTTTTGATGAAATTCAACAGCCATTGTATATTGCCCGTAAAGCAGATAGCCAAGAATGGGAAGTCCATGAAGGCAGTATCTCAAAAGAGTTGCGTGCTAAAACAGGTGCTATTGAGATTAGCAATATCTCAAGAAACTTTGTTAATAATTTGATTGAAGAAGCTGCTCATCTTAATCAAATCAAACAAGGGTATGATAAAGCTTATGAGTTACATGGTGCATCTGACCGTATTAAAGAATCAGTTAAAGTATCAGACATTGGTTTAACAGACTTTAGTCAAATTAATACTGGTGTATCTCAACAACAACAGCAACAGCCTGTATCTATAAAAACCCCTACAGAGCAAACAGCTGTACAAGTTACTCGTGCATCAAATATTAATCAAACGCCTGTAGCTGATGTTACAACATCAGACCCTACTATAGAGCCTACAACAACACCTACACAAGAATCTATACCTGTTACACCACCTGTAACAAAAACACCATCTAGTGTACCTACCCAAAGAAAACCTTTACGATTGCCTACAAACCCATATAACGATACTTTGGCTCGTGATAGTAGTGTGGGTGAATATCAGCGTAAAATCCAAGAAGGCGTGGCAACACCTAATTATGTTTGGCTTGGGCGTGGTGAAAGGCAGGTCAATGATGAAGGTAAAATGGCAACAGTATCTTTATCTAGTATCTATCGTGGTACTGGGTCAGCTAAAGACCCTAAAACTGGTCAAGTTACTGTTAGAAGTAATGTCTTTACTGATGAAAATAAAGAAGTCATTAAAGCAGGTATCTTTGGATCACCTATCCAATCACCCATCTATGTCAATTCAACCAACGCTCATGATCAACAGAAGCTTAAGTTGATAGAAGAGTTTGGTGGGGATATGTATAGCATTGTCCATGATGGTACGCAGGCAGGTAAAGACGCTGCTATGATTGAAAGTGCTAACCGTTATATGGACTTTATGCGTGTTGCTGTTAGCAATAACCAAGACTTTAGTCGTGCATTATTACAGATGGCTGCTAACCCTAATACTGGTTTTGTTGTACAGCACAAGATGAGTAACTCAGCGTTTAGTGAAGCTGCGATTGTTCCTAGAGTGGTAGAAGAACTCCGTAAACACCCAGCACTACAAAAAATATCATATAAAGAGCAACCACAAGCTGTCTTTAATGTTCTATCCAATATGGGTACATTAATGGCAGATGGTCAGTTTCATAGTGAAATTCAACGACCTATTGATACGAATACCTTTGGTAAAGAAGATAACTTATATAAGCCCCATGTCTTTTCTAAAGATGATTTAAATAAGTTCAATGAATATACAGCTACTAATAGTACTAGTAATACAAGTACTGGTTTGAACAGTGGTAATGCAGGAAATAATACTCCACCTAATATTACTGATAATAATGGAATTACTGAAACTGGTATTGATGAAAATACAAATACTGATTTTGACCTTAGTGTCTTTGAATCTCATCAAAATAACACCACAGAAGCGACAAAGACGCTTCCTACAGATGTTTCTACCAATACAAAAGAAAACTCTACCCAAGAGGCTGAATCTTCTGCAGATGAGTCTGTAACACCACAAGAGACAGTTGCAGTAAAGCGTAATTCATCTATACCAACGAATCGTGCTAGTAATGCAATCACGAAAGAAACTGTACTAAAACCAATGCAGGTTCGTAAACTAGAATCTACTTCTAAAGCAAAAGAAGAAAACAAAGCAGAAGATACAGTTTATATTACAAATACGCCTATTGAAAAGAGCTTTATCAATAAGCCAGTTAAGGTAAGTGATTTAGCCAGTTCTATAGAATCATCTCAGATTAAAACTAAAGATAAATCTCAAGCTGAAAACCAAGCACTAATCAGTGTATTGTCTAAATATAGTCCTGATATTAAAGTTAAGATTCAAGACAAAACTAGCTATGACGAAAAAGCCAGTTATGATGATGACATTATCCGTGTGAGTGAAGATAGTAAAGATATTACTCGTGATATTGCTCAAGCAATGGTACATAAGCAGATTGGTAACATTGCTGATGAACTAGATACCCTAGATCATGTGACTGCCTTGGCTAACATTGAAGCCAAAAAACAAAGAGATGCTAATAGAAAAGAAGGTAAACAAAACACTGATACGCTCTTTGATGATGAAGTTATTGACAGACAAGCCAAGCTGGGTGAATTACGCTTAACAATAGACAGTATCAATAAAGATGTGCGTAAGCACATGCGTAAAATCTTATCTGACCCAAATCAAAAATTTACTGAAAACAGTAAAGCACTACTGATGAGAGCAACGGATTCTGCTGCTGATTTATTACAGCTTGGTTTATTTAATGAAGATGTTAAGTCTGTACTAAAACAAGTCAAAGTATCTCGTGGTAAGAACAAAATTACTAAGGCTTATCATGCTTTAATGGATGCTGTTACTAATTTCTTTGGGTTTAGTAAAGATGAATCTACAGCGTATACAAAACTGTTAGGTATTGTTAGTGATAGCACTTCTTTGAGTGTTTTAGATAGCGAAGGTAATTTCTCTAAATCTTCTGAAGCTAAAATACGCCAATTAAATGAGCCTGCTAAAAATATTGAGGAAGATCTGACAAAACCTATTACTGCAACAAAGGATTCTAAAGCTGTTAGAAATATCTTAAAAACAAGCTTTAGGCAAGTACAGACACTACATAAACCGTTAAGTAGTATCCAAAACTTTGTCAGAGAGCTTTATACAAATCCAGTTAAAGCCAGTCAGATATTAAATCTTGAGCCACCTACAAAAGCACAAAGAGAACAGATTAATGATTTTGCTGAGTTTACTGCTGAGTTTCGTGAGCATCTAAAACAAGTATTTAAACCAACGGATGAAGGTTATGAAAACAGAGCGTTGGCAAACTACTTCTATGATAAACAAACTGGTGAATTTGATAGTAATGTTTTAGATGCACTAAGTTATGGTGCTTATGACTATCTAAACAGCGTTGCTAATCATACTATGAATATGCGTGATGATATTCTTGCTTTACTTGGTTTAACCAGTAAGGATGTAGAACAGAAAAACAATGCTCACATTACTAAAGAAATGTGGGAAACCTATAAGTATATTGGCTCAGGTTATGTCAAGGTTGCTGATGATTTAGGTAAACGAATTGCTGAAACATTAAACATTCAGCGTACAGAAAATGGTTCTATTACGGTAGATTCTCGTCTGTATTCTGCACTGGGTACTTGGGCATTATCAGCAATGCAATCTGCGGATTTAATTCACTTACATAGCATTTCTAGTGAAAAACATAAAAAAGCTATTGAAGAAGTTCGTGGTGTTATTGATGAAAAAGATTTTAATTCACATGGTACTGTTCGTTTTGTCTCTATTACCAATAAAGAAGGTGAAGGTATAAACAAACGCATCAATGAAATCAGTGAAGCCAATAAAGGTACAGCAGGCTATCTGACAGATATTATGGGTGGTGTTAGTGCTGTACGCATGCCATCACTTAAGCCAATAGAAGAAAGCATTGCTAATGTTAAGCGTAGAATCAAACGAACTGATGCAACAGTTACTGACCTACAAGCCCAGCGTGTTGCTAAAGCACAAGCCCATGCAAATGTGATTAATGAACCTACCTTTAGTCTATTAACTAATTTGGCTTCCCAACATGAAGATGCTTTCCTTGAGATGATTGGTGCTAAGTTAAAAGAAGGTGAACTACAAACAGCTCATATCAATGACCGTGATGGTTTAGAAGGTAAGGCAGAAGCTGTTATGCGTGATTGGACAAATGCTGTAGATTTCATCAATAGCATACCAAAAGTAGATGGTGTCCGTAAGTACTGGGATACAATGTTTATGGCTGTTAATAGTCGTATGCACTATAACAGTAATGTCTTTAACTATCAATCTTCTAAACTACACCGTGCTATGGCTGAGCCTAGTAACTTTAAAGTAACTGTACAGCTTAAGAATAAAGATGGCTCATCAGTATTAGACTCTTTACAAAGCAAGCTTAAAGAGTATGGTAAAGAAATTCATTCTAAACATCTGACTAAAGATGAATTAAACCTGACTTACTTCCTGCGTGCGTTAGCTGAGAATATGGAAGGCAGTGAAGACTTCATTGAAGCTTATTTTGAAAGTACTGGTTCTAAAGAAATATTCACAGAAGGATTTACTGTAGATAAGCTGCCCAGTTATGTGTTTATTCCTGCTTTTATAGAATATCTAAACCAAGAACATATTCAAAAAGCGACAGAGATTGTTTCTAAAGCACAAGCAGGTGATAAGATTTCATCTACAGAGATGAATCATCTTAGTAGTGTTATTGATGAGATGGCTATGACTGGTAGCTCATTAAGAGCTCTAAGAGAATGGGCAGATTTCCAAACTGCACAAGAAAATAATCATACCAATTTTACAACATCACTTGGTTTAGGCTCTGATGGTTTAAATAACGGTGCAGCATTGGCTCACTTTTGGAATGGTGCATTTTATAAAGAGTTATTATTACGCACGGGTTTTTTTAGTTTTAATGACCCCTTTAAATCTTATTTTGATGCTCGTCATGATAAGAATTTGGGTGATTATTATACTGCCTTTAAGAACGCTGTCATTAATGAGAAAGCACAAGAAGCTTTTATTATGGGGTTTCATGCGAATTTAGAAAAAGATCTAGCCAACCATAATGAACAGGTTTTTCGTGCATTAATGAAAGTACAAAAGAGTCTGACTAAACGAGCAGTGGCTAAGAGTGTCTTGATTCCATTTAACTATGGTGCAGGTATTAGTTCTCTTAAGAAAGCTGTATTTCGTACTTTCTTAAAAGAGATGCAAGATAATATTACACTTGCTGCTCAACAGGATATTGCAAATAAAAAAGCCCTAGAAGCAGGTCAAATGACTCAGTTAGAGTATGACACCCAAAGAGCTAAGCTTTTAAACCAAGTAATGACAGTAGACCGTTTATTCTCATTCATGACACAAAAGCCTATTCAATGGGATATTACTATTGATAATGAGCCTAAAGCAGTGGTTATTAATGAGAACTTAGATCTCAAATATATGCTAGAAGCTTGGATTAGCCCTAAAGATGAAGCTATGTTAGATAATAAATATAGCTTTACTATGGGTCAATATCTTGCAGAAGTACTGCAGGACTATGAAGCTGTTTATATTGAGAAGAATAAAGTCAATATGCGTATACTAAGCAGTACAGTTGAGTTATTTACTCAAATGTATCATGAAGTAGAAGAGCGTGCTATACAGACTGTTGCAGAGAGAATCTCTAATGCTTTAGTTGAGACTGGTTTAGATAGGGGACTGGCAAACGAATTAGCTCTTAAAGAAATTAGCTATCGTGGTTTATCTGATAAAGAGCGTGAAGAGCTTGTCCATTCTGTGATGGATAAAGTTCAGGCACAGATTCATAATGTATATTCTGTACAAAATAATGAATCCAAAGCTAAGGTTCGTTTAACACGCTTAGCAGAGATTTTGTTCGTAGATAAAGCGAATCTGACCAATAACAGCTTCTTCTTGGTAAATAAATCAGGTAAGTATCAAGCGACTTCGTTTGGTAGTCCTGCAAGACATATACATCTTGAAGATAAAGCTCTATTGGCTAACTCTGTTCAAACACAGTCTATGGATAGTTATATCTCATCCTTTGCTATGGCTATGGGTAAGAAGATTAATATTAATGTCCATGATGCAAATATTGGGGCTATTGATAATCAGCTTGATATGATTACCCAACAAAACAGAGCAACCTTCCAAGCTTTGGTAAGTTATCATGGTCAGCTTGAGTCATTACGGGCATTAACCAGTGTTATCCAAAGTAGCTATGCACTTATTAAAGATGGGGTTATTCGTAAAGATTTCCATGACAATGAAGTCTTTGCTGAGCTTACCCAAGAACTCTCCAGTCTAGTTGATGAAGTTAGAGATACTGAGCTTAATAAACTAGATCAGTTAGCTAATTTGGCTTATCTGCATCAGTATGCAGGTGAATTTGGTGAGTATCAAGTAACAGATGCTGACCGTCAAACTGCTCTTAAAGAAAAGAATAAGGTTGTAGATCAAATCAATCAATTAGAAAAAGATTTGGCTCTTAATACAACTATTAAGGTAATGAGTTATGAACCAAACAAAAGAACAGATACTACAAAACAACAAACAAGCGAGTCTGGAATTGTACAACTCTCTGACACCAGAGCAACAGAACAAGTTTCCCAACTTCCCACAACAAGTACAGGAACAGACGGTACTCAGGGAGCTGCATTTATTAACTCGTCCAGTACACCAACTGAGCCAACAATCCAAAACCTAAAACAACTTGACCAAACCATTAAAGGTTTGGTTAATGTCAGTGAAGTACAGTTAAAGCTTAATAAGATGTTGATGGGTAAAGCCAACCAACACCTAAGCAAGATGTCTGTGAAGTTTGCTGATGTAACTACGCCTAATGGTACTCGTGCCTATGGAAGCTATAATGTAACTACCCATACATTGACTTTGGATAACCTAACCTTTAGCCAAAGTGGTAACGATGAGAATAAGCTACGAGTTATCAATCATGAGCTTGTACACGCTCTGACTGAGTACGCCATCATCTCTAACGCTCAAGACCTACGCAGTGAATTAAATCATCTGAATAAGATGCTTGATGCTGTCATGGCTCAGTGGCAAGAAGATGTAGCGTTTAATAAAAAGTATGGGCATAGTCGTCATGACACCAAAGAAGATGATTTAACTTATGTTAATCAAATCATGGAAGTCATCAAAGCATCTCAAGAAGCTGATACAACTAATGGTAATCATTATGCTGGCTTAAGTGAGTTTATCGCTTATGGTATGACTGACCCTGAGATGATGCGTTATATTGATTACGCTATGGAGCTTGCTGATTTAGGTATCAAACCAAGAAAAGGCATCTCATCTGTGATGGATTTCTTGGTACGCTTAGCATCTAAGGTGCTTGGTTTTAAGGGTGATGGATATAAAGCATTTGTACAAAATGTTGAAACCATCATGGATAATCCACCTGTGGATTTACTGACCTTAACAAGTAATGATACTCGCTTTAGTGCTTCTGCTATGAAGTCAGTTCAAGCCAATATTAAGCGTGGTACAGAAGCCATGAATAAAGCCATCACAACCAAAGCGGATGTTAAGCGTGCTATGTATCGTAACGATATTGGATGGATTGATTTTGTTTGGGGTGATACAGGCATCATCAAAACCAATGGTAAAACCAAAGGAGCTAAAGGCATCAGTCATATCATAGAAGCAAGAATCCGTAAGGATAAGATGAGTTATGATGAAGTGGTTGAGATGCTGACACACAACATTGTGGAGACTATTGCACAAGGCAGTACAGCAGATGCTTATAATTCATCTAATGGCGTAAAAAATATTAAGATTACTCACAAAGGTTACTTTGTGGCTCTAAGGAAAGCTGAAGGCAGTAATGCTTGGGTGATCACCGCATTTGAGATATTTGAAGATGGTACTGGCAAGGGTGATGGCAAAACCAGTCCTACGCACAATCAGTCCTATTCCGCTCGTACTGATGTGGGAGCTTCAAATAAAGTATCAGATGATGGACAAGGAGTAGGATTTGATACTTCCAAGCCTACGCATACTACCCCTACACTTGCTCGTGATAGTATGGGTGCATCTGACAAAACCAATATAACACAGCTTACTACAGATAGCAACGAAGACACTCGTTATTCACAGATATTTGATGAAACGGA
>ERZ1023288.158-NODE-158-length-14860-cov-5.045120_pt1 | contig 14860 bp, 14 predicted proteins | sample MGYA00380468_ERZ1023288 | MGnify/ENA primary metagenome ERZ1023288 (study PRJEB33173, sample SAMEA4830366) | metagenome | study: EMG produced TPA metagenomics assembly of the PRJEB25223 data set... | reverse complement strand
AGCAGGTTACGGTCGTAACTATCTCATTCCACAAGGCAAAGCACTGCCTGCTAATGAAGCAAATATTGCTAAGTTTGAAACTCGCCGTGCCGAGCTAGAAGCACAAGAAGCCCAAGAACTACAAGAAGCCCAAAAACGTGCTGATGCTCTGTCAGACGTGAATGTCATTATGCGTGCCAAAGCAGGTGATGAAGGTAAATTGTTCGGTTCTATCGGTACTCGTGATATCTCTGATGCACTGACCGCTTCTGGCTTGCCAGTTGATCGTGCAGAAGTGAAGTTGCCAGAGGGCACACTGCGTCAAGTGGGTGAGTATAAAGTTACCATTCAGCTACATCACGACATTACTGCTGACATTCTTGTTACCATTTTGTCAGAAGATGGCGAGAACAAGGTTGATGAAGATGATGAATGATTAATCATCATACATTAAAATCCCCAATCTTTTTAGTTTGGGGGTTTTTATTTGTCTGATAAAACCTTATTACTCAAATAAGTCAAGTGGTATTTTTGATTAACATTGGCAAAAACCACTCATGTTTGGATGGGTGCTTTTTTGATTGTATCATGACATCAATGAGTGTTCGGCCCAGATGCACAGAATAAGAATCCATTTTCTTGTGCCATCAAGTCCAGTTCATGTAATTCACAACGAACAAAAAGGACAAAGCAGTCATGGTTTTGACTGACATCATCCATGAACTCATCAGGTATATTTTTGCTTAAAAGTCGCCAAAAGTCAAGCGTGTTAAGATTGGCGTATCTTAACAACAATTCTTTGATTTTTTTATCAATTTTATCTTTGTTTTTAAGCAATAATTGGTATAGTTTGGTGTTCGTTAAGTGATTATTAGATGGATTGAGATGGCGTTGGGTTGCAGGTTTTATCTGTGATTTATTACTCAAAGAAAAATAATCGCCATTCTTGATATTTTGATGTCGTACACCATCAGTATTTAGTAGAAGTTGCCTAAAAGTTTTACAACCAAAATCTTTTGGATTATAGCCTTTATTCTTTAATTGAGTGCCTAAATAACCAATATGTATCCACGCATCATCTTTTGAGTTATTTTCATTAATGGCGGCTAGGATATCACTGAGTAATTGCTGGTTATTTATTTTGTCAGAATTGTCAGTTTTGGCTTTTGACGGCTCTGAATTATTTGGTTTTTCACGGACATTTAACGTGGTCTTGTTAACTTGTTTGGTTTCAAATAAACTTATCTTCTTAATCAATAAACCCCATTTTTTAAAACCATAAGTATTTGGTTCTAATTTTGAATAATGATTGTTTAAATATTGAATGACCGTACCAAAATTTGCCCAACCATTTTCTTGGTTTTTGGCAATACTTTCTTTGATGGCATTGATTAAAGTCAATTCTTTATCAAGTTTTTCTCCGGACCATTGTGTATTAATTGAATTTGTAGAGTTTATGGTGGGTCTAATCCTGATGTAAATGGTAGAATTTTCCTTTTTAATCTCAAAGATATCTATGACATCAATCAGCTCATAAAATTTATCATAACCGTAATCATCAGATTTAATGGTTGGATATTTTTTTTGAAAATAAGATGAAAATACGGCATAATTTACCCAACCGTCATTATCCATTTTGCTGTTGTTAATGGCATCTTTTAAGGCATTTAGTAGTTTAGTGTTGCATTTTAATTGACTGGCAGGAATTTTTGCTGTCGGTATGGTGGTATTTGGGTTTTTTGGTGAGACATGAACAGATGGTGTGCATGGTAATTCAAAGAACTTTGAACATACTTGACGAAATTCTTTGATGGTTTTATGTTCGCCAAAACCAAACACTTGAATATTACCCTGTCTTAGGCGTAATGCCAAACCAATAAAATCACTGTCTGACGAGATGATACAAAAGGCATCATGTCTGCCTGCATGCCACAAATCAATGGCATCAATGGCAAGAGCAAGGTCGCTAGAATTCTTACCTGTGCTATAACTGGTCTGATGTTTTTTCTCAATGGCGTATTTTAAAATGGCATTTTCCCAAGATGATAAATTCGGTTTGGTAAAATCACCATAAATACGTTTGGTGTGGTTATCTGACCAAGATGATTGATTTGCTCAAAAATCCAATCAATCCTTTGATGGCTGACATTATCTGCATCAATGAGAACAGCGATATCATGTAACATATTTATTCCGTTTATGTTGTTAGCTGCCACCTTGTGTCGTGGCAGTCTTAAATATCATATTTATGCCAAAGTCGCTCCTGCCACCATGCTGTCGGGCAGTAATACAACGGTCAATTGCCCATCTTTTTCAGCTGATAAAATCATGCCTTCACTAATGCCAAATTTCATTTTGCGAGGAGCAAGGTTGGTAACACAAATTACCGTTTTGTCTTGCAACTCTTCGGGCTGATAAAACTTAGCAATACCGCTAAACACATTGCGAGTTTGTTTTTTACCTTTGTCATCCACATCTCCCACATCAAGGGTAAATTGCAATAATTTGTCTGCCCCTTTGACGTGGTTGCATTCAAGCACTTTGGCGACTTTCATCTCAACTTTGGCAAAATCATTAATGTTAATAAAGGTGTTTTGGTCGGTCATCGTCATGTTTTTGCTCTCTTTTTTGGCTGATTTGACATTGCTTGATGGTAGATTTTCTTTTGAATCCTCTATCATGGATTGTACCTTTTTGGGGTCAATGCGTTGCATGAGCGGTTTAAATTCATTGACACAATGTGTCAGCACGTGAAAGCGTTCATCAAAATTCATGCTGTCTACATTTAAAAAGACCCTTGACTGTTCGGCAAGTGTTGGCAGTACAGGCAACAGATAGATCATGATTTTATGAAACAGATTCAATCCAACCGAACAGATATTTTGAATCTCAATGCTGTTTGGATTTTCTTTGGCAATTGCCCATGGTTTTTTGTCATCAATGTACTGATTGGCAAGGTCGGCAAGTGCCATAATTTCACGAATGGCACTGCTAAATTCACGCTTTTCGTAGTGTTTGATGATGTGTTCGCCAGCATGGATGAATTGATTGACAAGTTTGGGTTCGGCACAAGTATCGGAGAGTTTATTGGCAAATTGAGTATTGATAAATTTAGCACAGCGACTGGCAATGTTCACCACTTTACCAACAAGGTCAGCATTGACTTTGGTGATAAAATCATCAAGATTTAAATCCGAATCCTCCACTTTATCAGACAACTTTGAGGCAAAATAATAACGCAGATATTCAGGGTTTAGGTGTTTTAGATAGGTTTCAGCTTTGATAAATGTGCCACGAGATTTGCTCATTTTTTCACCATTAACGGTCAAAAAACCATTCACAAATAGAGCTGTGGGTGTACGATAATTTGCCCCAGAGAGCATGGCAGGCCAAAACAGAGCGTGAAAATAAACGATGTCTTTGCCAATGAAATGATACACTTCGGCGGTGCTGTTCGGATTCCAATAGTCGTCAAATGACAAATCAGGGCGATGGGTGGTCAAGTAATTTTTAAAACTTGCCATATAGCCAATTGGAGCATCTACCCACACATAAAAATATTTATCGTCTGTATTTGGGATTTTAAAGCCAAAATAGGGAGCGTCTCGGCTGATATCCCAGTCGGTAAGCCCTGTCTTGAACCACTCGTCTAATTTGTTGGCGATAGAGGCGGGCAATCGTCCTTCATCTCGTGTCCATTTTTGTAAAAACTCGGTAAAGTTCGGCAATTTAAAAAAATAATGGTCAGATGTTTTTTTGATGGGTGTTGAATCACTTAGGGTAGAGCGTGGGTTGATAAGTTCGGTGGCGTTGTAGGTCTTGCCACATACTTCGCACGAGTCGCCATATTGGTCATCTGCCTTACATGCTGGGCAGGTGCCTTTGATAAAGCGGTCGGATAGGAACATCTGTTTTTCGGGGTCAAAAAGCTGAGTCACAGGTTTGATGGCAATGTTGCCTGCCTTGTGATTGGCAAGATAAATCTCTTTGCTGTATTGGTAATTGGTGTCTGAGTGTGTGCTGTCATAATAATCAAAAGATACACCAAAATGGTCAAAGTCTCGTTTATGTTCAATCTGTACGCTTTGTATTAGCTTCTCTGGTGTGATGTTATTGTCTTTGGCACGAAGCATAATCGCTGTCCCATGAGCATCATCGGCACAGACATAAATCACGTCATGTCCCATAGACCTCATGGCACGCACCCAAATATCAGCTTGGATATAGCCCAAAAGATGCCCCATATGGATAGAGCCATTGGCGTAGGGTAGGGCGTTGGTAACAAGAATTTGGCGTTTGGCTGTCATGATGTGCGTACCTGTTGTTTTAAAAGTTTATTTAAAATAATAAAAATGGTGATTATTATAGCCTAAAAACTCTGATAAAACCATGATAAAATGGGGTATAATGGGGCAAATTTTTGGGACAGTCCTATGCAAAAGATTATTTCACTAAAACAAGAATTACTGGACATTGTTGATAGTATCACGCCAATCATGTTCTTTTGGTTAAATGCGGTGGTGTGGTCGCTATTGCTGATTTGTGGATATTTGCTATTGGGTTTTTGGCAGATATTCATCATAATCATCATGGTGGTGTTGATTTTATCTTCGGTATATCATTACAGGAATCCACCCATTAGAAATAATCAATTTATCTTTACCACGCCCATTTTTGCTTTGGCGTATGGTTTTGTCATTAATTCAGGCATATTATTCCAAGATGACTTTATCACGGATAAATCACAATTATCCAGCGTTATTGCCACCGTACCTGCCGAATATGAATATGTACGAATAGGTGGTGGTAAATACTCTCGCACGCATCATTATTTTGTCATTGGCGATGTTAAATTACACTGCTCTGATGATAATTATGATGAATGTGAAAAAGCGTATGCCTATAAAGAAAAAACAGCAACGGTATTATATGCTGATGGACTGTTATATGATATGGAAGTGGATGGAAAAAAGATATATGAATTTAATGAACAACTTGCCAAATTCCAACATGACAGACAAAAGAAAATCTATGAATTTATCACGTCATTAGTATTATTTGGTATTCCGTCTTTGGTGTTTTTCTTTTTAAATAAACGGGTCATTCGAGATATTGAAATCATCGAAGATGATAAAAAAGAAAAAACCAAAAAGCCTTTAAATATTAAATTTAAAAATGACAATAATACCGACAAATCAGCAGATGAAAAAAGGCAACACGATTTGGGTCATAATAGATTTAATAAAAAGAATGCTGATTATAAACAGCGATTACATGATAAATTGTCTGCTCAAAGATTAAAACAACAGCAAATCAAGGCACGCATTGGTGGGGGTGGTATTGCTTGGTCGATGTTATGTATTTTATTAGCGGTGGTAACATTTTTATTGGCTTTTGTGATGCTTGTTATGGACTCTTATGTGGGGATGGTTGCCTATCTATTATTGGTGGTGGGTTTTGCTTATTTAACAAAGTTACCTAGCAGGCATGCCAAAGCAGAAGTGGACGATTATTATGAGATGAGTGAATATGAAGAATTGGCGGATTTGGAAGAATATGATTTAACAGGTATTTATCATTATATTAGTGTGATTGGCTGGTTTGGGCTGTATATATTTTCTCCGATTGCGTTATTTTTATTGGTTTTTGTTTTTGAATATATCAAGAGCGGTGATATTAATGTGGCGATTGTGGTGGGGGTTTTTGTGTTATTAGTGGTGGGTATACTTTATGTGATTATCAAAAGGGCAAAAAATATGAGAGATTGGGCACTCGAATAAATTAAAATAAATTAATTTAGAATAAAATAAGGGCGGTTATGAACCGACCCCCAAATCTTAGACACAAGATTAAAGGTTGGGTTGATAAAGCTAAGTGGTTTGACCAAGGACTAAGTTTCTGTACTTCACAGGACTTAGTCCTTTTAGTTTGGTCTTTATTCTATCATACACCCCCCCCCAAACCACAAAATCACCACACACCCCCATGTTCCAAAACAGCTCATCCAAATCATCAGTCATCCAGCCTTGTCTTAAAGACTTAGCTTGACTCCATTTATACTCAATGGGGTTTAAGTCAGGAGAGTAAGGAGGCAAGAACAATAAACGATGTCCATGCCTGTTTAGTAGCTTTTGGATTCTTTTATTTTTATGAAAAGGAGCATTGTCCATGACAATCACGCATTTTCGCTTTAATTTTGGAATTAAGGTGTGTTTTAACCAATCATAAACCGTTTGGGTGTTGGTGTGGTGTTTATGATAAGACAAAGCAAACAATTGATTGTGACATAAAGCACCAATGACATTAACCCTTAACCTGCTGTTTTGGTAGTTATGATACAAGATGCTAGGCTGACCAATAGGAGCATAACCATAAGGACAATAAGTGTGTGCTTCAAACCCTGATTCATCCATGTAGATGATGGGATGGTCTTGCTCTTGATAGGCGGTAAGTTTAGCTAAATACTCTAACTGCTTATTGATGTCTGACTTTGGGTAATGCCATGGTTCTTTAAGGTTTGTTGATAATGAAACATTTGATAATGCCAACCTCTGTCTGAATGAATGATGGGTTTATCGTCTTTGTTTACCAAGCTTAACTTATTTAAGGCATCATCAAGCATCTCTTTGACCAACCCATAGTCTGGTCGTTCATTGAGAGCATAACTGACAATTTCTCCATTAAACAAGTCTATGATGGGCGATAGGTAGAGTTTTTCCCTATCACTTCGCCAGTTTGTGCCTTATCTTGCACCTTAAACTCTGTCACATCAGTTACCCACTTTTGATTAGGTCTTGTGGCTTTAAAGTCTCTTTGTAGGACATTGTCTTTTATCTTGTCTTGGTGTTCGCCTTGATAAGATGAGTAAGCTTTGTATTTTCGTTGTCTGATTTTGGATTTTAAACCAAGCTCTCGCATGAGTCGTTGTGCTTTTTTATGGTTGATGACAATGTCCTGACCAGCAAGTGTTTGATTAAGCTCTGCACAAATCCTACGATACCCATACCTGCCTTTGTGGGTGTGGTAAATGTGCTTGATTTGTTCTTTTAGGGATAGGTCTTTGTCTTGCTGTTTGTTTTGTTTTAGGTGGCAATAAAACACACTTCTTGGCAGGTTTGAAACTGCCAGTAGGTTGTTAAGTTTATGTTTATGCCTTAATTCTTGAACAATCAGGACTTGTTCTTTTGTTGTGCTTCTTGTTCCTTTTGACGAATTAAGGCATCTAGCTTTTTAGGTAGTCGTTTTCTGCTCTAAGATAGGCAAGTTCAGCAAGTAAGTCATCAACGCTTTTTTCATTGTCTGGTTTGGCTTGCCAACTTGGTTTGCTTGTTGTTGTGTTTGTTTGACATTGCTTTTCTGCCTTTGGGTTTGGGGGTGAGTCCCATTATACCAAAGCTTTGATAAGACTTTAACCAGTTTGACAGTAAAGCAGGTTGTGGCAGATTAAGCTCTATGGCAAGCTGAGTTAGGGATTTGCCATTTTGAATTTGTTTGATTGCGTTAAGTTTAAAGTCTGTGTCATAGACAGCTTTGGTACCTCGTCTTTGAATACCATCAATGCCATGTGTTTGATAGAGTTTGACCCAAAGCTCTACTGTTTTGTGATCTAAACCAAAATGTTTTGCTGTGCGTTTGTAGCTGTGATTGCTTTGATGATGAGCAATGACAGACAGTTTAAAGTCGGTGGTGTATTTTGCCATAGAAAGCACCCCAAAGGTTAGTGTGTGGGTGGCGAGCTTTGGGGTGCAGTTCATGATTATATCGCCCTCGTTTTTAAATTGCCTTTATTTGTTAAATGAATTTATACAAATTTTAAATGTCCACCTTTTTTGGGTGGCTCATCATCGCCGTCATCGTCAGTGTCGTCTATGTCATCAGGGTTGTCAGGTGGGGGGGTGTAGCCGTCATATTCGCTAGGGTCAAAGAAAAAGCCCTCATTTGGGTCTTCTTTGGCATAAATGCCCTCTACTGCTTGCATGGGTATCCAAATGTCTTTTGAGACACCGCCAAATCGCCCTTGAAAAGACAAAGCATCATTGTCTATCATAAGATTATTGGTGGCTTGATAAGAGATGGCAAGTACCAATTTACCCTCTCGGGCGTATTCACTAGGAGCGAGCAGTTGGGGGTGAGTGGCATCTACCAACAAATAAGGGGTAAAACTGTTGTCACTAAGCCATTCATGCATGGCACGAACGAAGTAGGGGCGTTTTGGGGTAAGCATGATTGTCTCCTTGTGGTTGGTTAAAGTGAGTGCAATGATTAAAAATCATCATCGTCAATAGGGGTAACGAGCGTTTTTTGAAAACTCTCTCTTGCCGACAGTCGTGTCTGATACGCCAGTAGTGGTTTGCACAGCTTGTCAGGCAGGTTAATGCCGAGTGTTGGTAGGCGGTGCAAAAGTGGTAATAATAACACATCACACAACCCAAACTCATCTTGCATGAAATAATTATGACGAGTGAACAAAGGGGAGAGCGTGATGAGCGAATCGGTCAAGGTCTTTTTGGCATAAGTCGCCTCTGATGGATCAAAGCTGTCAGGATGGGTCATTAAAATCCGTCCAAGCGAAAGCCAGTCTTGTCGCAGTCGCCAGGCCAACTGGCGTACTTTTGCTCGCTCTTTGGGGGTAGGTGGTAATAATTTGTTAGCACCATGTCTTTCTTCTAGGTATTCAAAAATCACCATCAATTCATACAATGCCAAATCTCGCCCTACAAGTACAGGTAGGGTGTTATAGGGGTTTAGTTCAGCAAGGTATTCAGGACGGTCATCAGGCAAGTAGGAGAATTGGTGGTTTACGCCTTTTTCTTCTAACAAAAACCGCACCACATGGCTGTCATAGCCATCATCGCCATAGAGTAGAAATTGGGTGGGTAGAAGATGAGAAAAATCTGCCATGATGTGAATGGTTCTGTTTTTGGGTATTTAGTGTAACAAAAATTTTGGTAAAAGTGTGTAAATTTTATCAATGAAAAAGACCGATGATGTATCGGTCTTTTTGGTTGGGGCAGTTTACTTGACATCTTTCCAAAATTCTTTGTTAAGCAGATATACCGGAATGAGCAAGACAAGCAAAAACAGTAGCACAAACGCACCATATATTTTACGTTCATGACGTACAGGCTCTGCCATCCATGCCATGAAGTTTACCAAATCGCCCACACGAGCTTCATACTCTTCTTTACCAAGCTCTTTTTGCATATTGTGTAATACATGGGGCATGGCAGCGTTGGCAAGTACTAAGTTATTAGAACCCCAAGGACGGCTTGGGTCTTCATAAAATGATAACAGATAGGTATACACCCAATCATCACCACGTAGGCGAGTTTCTAACGACAAATCAGGTGGTGCTGCACCAAACCATAAAGCCTGAGTATCAAGGTCAATCTTAGCGGTTACATGGTCACCGATTTGGTCGGTGGTTACCATGAGGTATTTTTCCATGAGTTCTGGCGGTATTTCTAGATCTTGGGCAATGCGTGAATGACGCACGTATTGGGCCGAGTGACAGCCCACGCAGTAGTTCATGAACGTTTGGGCACCACGTTGTAGTGAGCCTTTGTTGGTTAGGTCAATGGGAGCTTTACTACATTCTAGGGTAACTTTACTGCCATCAGCTTCGGTAAATTCACCACAGCCATGACCACCTGCCGCTAGGGCAGATGATGACATTAGCATACCACTGACCAGCAGAAGACCAGCACCAAGCGATTTTAGGGTAAATGCTTTCATCAGTGATCTCCTCCTGTAACACGTTCGGGGGGTTGCTTGCACGTCTCCATGGATGTATAAAATGGCATCAAAATGAAGTACAAGAAGTATAAAATGGTACAAATACGAGCAACAAGCGTACCTGTTGGTGTAGAAGATACCCCACCAAGATAGCCTAAGATTAGAAAGCTCACCACAAAGATGGTCAATGCAATCTTAGACAAAATACCTTTGTAGCGGATGGATTTTACAGGTGAGCGGTCAAGCCATGGCATGACAAACAAGATGGCAATCGCACCAAACATCACAATCACCCCAGGCAGTGCAGAACCAAACATGGATGGTGTGGCACGAAGCATGGCATAAAATGGCATGTAGTACCAAACAGGAGCAATGTGAGCAGGTGTTTTTAAAGCATTTGCAACTTCAAAGTTGGGTTTTTCAAGGAAGTAGCCACCACCCTCTGGGGCAAAGAAGACCACAGCAAAGAAACATATAAAGAACACGACGATGCCGACCATGTCATGTACAGTATAGTAGGGATGAAAAGGCACGCCATCTAATGGTACGCCATTTTTATCTTTGAGTTTCTTAATCTCAATACCGTCTGGGTTATTAGAACCGACGTGGTGTAGGGCAACTAAGTGCATGAATACCAAGCCAACAAGCACCAAAGGAATCGCCACAACATGTAGTGCAAAGAAACGGTTTAGGGTAATGCCTGAAATGATGTAGTCGCCTTTAACCCATTCAGCCAAACCATCGCCGATAAAAGGAATGGCGGCAGGTAGATTTAGAATGACCTGAGCGCCCCAAAACGACATATTACCCCAAGGCAGCAGATAGCCAAAGAAACCCTCTGCCATCAGACACAGATAAATCGCCATGCCAATAATCCACACCAACTCACGAGGCTTTTTATAAGAGCCATACATAAGACCACGAAACATGTGCAGATAAACGACCACAAAGAAAGCAGATGCTCCTGTGGAGTGCATGTAGCGAATAAGCCAGCCACCTTTGACATCACGCATGATATATTCAAGCGATGCAAATGCTCCTTCGGCACTGGGGTTGAACATCATGGTTAGCCAAATACCTGTCACTAATTGATTGACAAGTACAACCATGGACAGCACACCAAAGAAATACCAAAAGTTAAAGTTCTTTGGTGCATAATATTTGGACATATGGTATTCATAAGTTTCTGTCGCAGGAAAGCGAGCATCAACCCAGCCCATAAATTTCTTAGCGATACTCATATTATGCCTCCCCAACGGTCAAGATGGTGTCTTCAATCTTGTAGATAGGTACAGGTAGGTTTAAGGGTGCAGGCATGCTGCTATAAACACGACCTGCTAAGTCGTACATAGAGCCATGGCAGGGGCAAAAGAAACCACCCATCCAATCAGCACCGCCCAAGTCTGCTGCACCAACCTCGGGTCTAAATATTGGTGCACAACCCAAATGCGTACAGACACCCTCAACAACCAGTATCTCAGGTTGTATGGAGCGTGTCTCGTTTTTACAGTTTTCAGGTTGTACAGATCCGTTAGACTCAGGGTCAGCAAGCCTAGGAGTTACCTTACTTAGGTTGGCAAGCATATCTTCGGTACGTTTGACCACAAAGATGGGTTTGCCACGGTATTTTAACGTAATCATCTGCCCATTTTCGATACCAGCGATGTCAGCGACGACAGCGGCACCTGCAGCTTCTGCTTTGGCACTTGGATACCAAGAACGCACAAATGGGGTGGCTATTGCACCAACACCAACCGCACCGATGGCGGCAGTGGATGCAATCAAAACTCTACGGCGTTTAACATTCACGCCTTCGGCATGGCTCATTAAAACTTCCTCCAGAAAATGATGGGGATTATCCCATACTGGGTGTGTGGTTATAACAACGTTTTATCATAACCACATTTGCTGTGCCTATTTTTCTAAACATGACTATTTTAAGCTATTTTTGTAATAAAATAAATCGTTCTTTTACAAAGTTGCGAAAAAATCCTTAAAAAATGTCATGAATTTACAAAAAAATTTAAAATTGTATAAAAATTAGACAAAATTTACCAAATTATTCAGTTTTGTATAAATTCTTGTCATTTTTGATGAATATAGAGGGTTGTTATTATACGATAATAATATTTATTATTAATTGTGAATTTATTTGGTAATTCAAAATCCATGTTGATTTAAATTATTCTAATCAAAAAAACACATACAAAAAAACTCCCGAAGTCCGAGAGTTTTTGAAAACGCAAAAATTAACGCTTTGAAAATTGTGGGCGTTTACGTGCTTTGCGTAGACCCAGTTTTTTACGTTCAACTTCACGAGCATCACGAGTGACAAAACCAGCGGCTTTTAGAGCAGGTTTTAGTGTCTCATCTGACTCAATCAATGCACGAGTAATGCCATGACGGATGGCACCTGCTTGACCACTTGCACCACCACCGGTAACTGTGATATATAGGTCATATTTGTCAGCAGATTCTAGAAGTTCTAGGGGCTGACGTACAACCATACGAGAAGTCTCACGACCAAAGTATTCGTCTAGACTTTTGCCATTGATGACGATATTACCAGTGCCTTTTGACAAGAAGACACGAGCGGTAGAAGTCTTACGACGACCTGTTCCGTAATTCTTTTCCATGTGTATCTCCTTAGATGTCTAGTGTTTTTGGTGCTTGGGCAGCATGTGGGTGCTGAGTACCTGCATACAGTTTTAGCTTTTTAATCATCGCATAACCCAAAGGCCCTTTTGGTAGCATGCCTTTGACAGCTTTATGAAGCACATCTTCTGGCTTGTGAGCAAGAAGTTTTGTGAAGTTGGTCTCTTTGATGCCACCAGGATAACCTGTGTGGCGATAGTATTTTTTGTCCTGAGCTTTTTTGCCAGTAACAGCAATTTTGTCAGCATTGATGACGATGATGTAATCACCTGTATCAACGTGGGGGGTGTACGATGGCTTGTGTTTGCCACGCAGACGAGAAGCAATCTCAGAAGCTAAGCGACCCAGTGTTTTGCCTTCTGCGTCCACGACATACCAGTCATGTACAACCTCAGCGGGTTTGGCGCTGATAGTAGTAGTCATATAAAACCTATTTAGTTGCGTTTGAGAGTTGAGCAAATAAAATGCCAAAGGCTTACTTGCTTTGTGAGTTGGGAAACGAAGGGCTCTCAAAAAAACAGCGGTCATTATAACCAATCAAAGACAAAAAAGCAATGAAAATTTGATGTTAATTTATAAAATAAATGATGGTAGACACACCATGATATAAAGGGGTTAAAACTGCAAATATGGTTGGAAAAATGACAGGATAGGGCTTTAAAATTTTATCAAATTTTCATAAAATTTTTCATAAAATAATGATAAGATAGATGGTGATTTTACTACTTTTTGTTATTAAAAAATTTATTAAGGAAAACCCATGACCTTGCCACACGCACCACGCTTACCAAAGACCAATGACGCCACACACCAAGATGCGACCGTCAGCATAGAAAACCAAGCCATGCAAAGTGTGCTCGGTCAGACTCCTGCACCGACGGATTTACACCATATTAAACAGATTGTGGATGAATGGGGTAATTTTAGTCCTGACTGTTTTATCAATCGTGATTTATCCACGTTACGTTTTCAGCTTAGGGTACTCGCTCAGGCGACCAATCCACACCACCCATTATTAGAACGTATGTTTTTTTTGACCATTTTTTCATCTAATATGGACGAATTTTTTGAGATTCGGGTGGCAGGACTTATCCAAAAAATGAAAAATGGTGATAAATCCAGCAGTCTTGATGGGAGAAAACCGTCTGAGTTGTTGGCAGAGATTAGTCAGGTAGCACATCGTGCCGTAGAAGAGCAGTATCGTATTTTAAATGAAAACATCTTGCCAGAACTTGCCAAGGCAGACATTCGTTACCTCAAACGTCATGAGTTGACTGATGCTCAAAAGGCGTGGATGCGTGAGTACTTTTTTAATCAAGTACTGCCTGTTTTGACACCAATCAGCATTGACCCTGCCCACCCATTTCCTAGGGTGGTCAATAAATCTTTGAATTTTATCGTAAGTTTGGAGGGTAAAGATGCTTTTGGGCGTGATTTATCGCTTGCCATCGTTCCTGCTCCACGTTCACTACCTCGTGTGATACGTCTGCCTGATGAACTAACAGGAGGTAAAGACCACCATATTATGCTCTCAGCGGTGATTCATGAGCATGTCGGTGAGCTGTTTTTAGGGATGAGAGTAACAGGTTGTCATCAGTTTAGGCTGACCCGTAACGCTGACCTTGATTTGTCCGATGATGTTGAAGACCTTGCCAAGGCCTTAGAGGGTGAGCTTGATAATCGCCGTTTTGGGCATAAGGTACGTTTGGAGGTGAGTACCAACTGCCCCAAAGAGTTGTATGAGTTATTACTAAAAGAGTTTGAGTTAAATGAGTCTCAACTGTACCGTGTCAATGGCCCTGTAAATCTTATACGTATGCTAACAAGTTTTGATAAACCTAGTTTAAAATTTGCTCCATTTGCACACGCCGCTGCCCAACCATTTAAAGGCATGGAGATGGTTAAGGTTGCCAAAGACGACAGGTCTATGTTTCATGTGATGAATAACAAAGATGTGCTGGTGCATCATCCTTTTGAGGCGTTCACACCTGTTATTAATCTGTTGTGGCAAGCGGCAAACGACCCTGATGTACTTGCCATTAAACAGACAATTTATCGCTCTGGCACCAACTCAGAGATTGTCCAAGCCTTAGCAGCCGCCGCCCGTAATGGTAAGGAGGTGATTGCTGTCATTGAACTGCGTGCCAGATTTGATGAAGCCAGTAATATCGCTGTTGCCAATATGCTAACCGACGCTGGGGCGATTGTGGTGTATGGCGTGGTTGGTTATAAAACACATGCCAAACTTATGCTCATCGTACGTAGAGAAAATGGTAAAATTCGCCGTTACGCCCATCTGGGTACAGGTAATTATCACGCTGGCAACGCCAAAGCCTATACTGATTATGGACTGTTTACCGCTCACCAAGAGATTTGTGCAGATGTGGCGGGGGTGTTTGGACAACTGACAGGCATGGGAAGACCACTCTCATACGAGCATATCATGCCACCCGCCCATACCGGCGCACGAGGACCCGCCCCCCCAAACCGA
>ERZ1023288.145-NODE-145-length-16590-cov-4.615361_pt1 | contig 16590 bp, 17 predicted proteins | sample MGYA00380468_ERZ1023288 | MGnify/ENA primary metagenome ERZ1023288 (study PRJEB33173, sample SAMEA4830366) | metagenome | study: EMG produced TPA metagenomics assembly of the PRJEB25223 data set... | reverse complement strand
CCCTAATTTTGCACCACCCCTACGGACGGCAGTCCGTGCGTGAGATTTATGGCAAGGGGTGGGCAGATAGGACGGCGATGGTGGTTAGGCATAACAAACTTCATAAGGGCTGATATGCTCCAAGCTGTCGCCAAGCTCGTTTTCGGCAAGGCGTAACTCATAAGTGCTTTGTAAGTTTAGCCATGTTTGGGCATCACCCCCAAAATAGCGAGCCAGACGTAAGGCGGTATCAGCCGTAATGCCACGGCGTTCAAGGACAATGTCATTAATGCGTGCAGGGGTAACGCCCAGAGCTTTTGCTAGGGCATTGGCAGACATGCCTAATGGCTTTAAATAGTCTTCACGCAAAATTTCCCCTGCGTGTACAGGTCTCATGCCATTTTTAAACATATCGGCTCCTTAATGATAATCCACAATCTCAACATCATAAACGCCGTCTTCGCTCCATACAAAGCAAATGCGAAATTGGTCGTTAATGCGTATGCTGTACTGACCTTCACGGTCGCCCACGAGTTTCTCTAAGCGGTTGGCTGGTGGTGAACGTAAGGCATCTAGTGTTACAGCATTATCAAGATAGGTTAGTTTGCGAGTTGCGACCGATAAAAAGTTGCCAAATACACGGCTCTCCCCTGTTTCAAATAGGGTCTTAGTATCTTTACATTTAAAACTTTTTATCATGATAACAACCTGTTGTTTTAAGAGTTTTATTATATACCGATAAACGATAAATTTCAACCATTTTAAGGCAAAACATGAAAACCATCATTTTACACGGCATTTTAGCCAAACAATTCGGTAAAACTTTTAAGTTATCTGTCAATTCCACCAAAGAAGCCATGCGTGCCTTGTGCGTACAGTTGGCAGGCTTTGAAGCGTTTATGATGAACGCTCATAAGCAGGGGTTACGCTTTGCTGTGTTTCACGATAAGCACAATGTGGGCGAGAATGAGCTTGACATGAGCCACACCGCCAAGATTATCCGTGTTGTGCCAGTTGTAGAAGGCTCAAAAAAAGCAGGTTTATTTGAAACCATCATCGGAGCGGTCATGGTCGTCGCTGGTATCGTGGTTACGGGCATGACCTTTGGGGGTGCTGGTGCTGTCGGTGCAGGATTGATAGGAGCAGGTATTGGCATGATGGTAGGTGGTATTTCTCAGATGCTCATGCCAAAGGTAGATACGCAGGATAATAACCAAGACGGCAACAGGGCAAACAAAGGCTTTGGCGGTGCGGTTACGACTGTGGCACAAGGCAATCCTGTGCCAGTTTTATACGGCGAGCGAGAAATTGGCGGTTTTATCATGTCAGCCAGTCAGTTGCCAGAAGACATGTTATAAAAAAAAGGATAAGAAATGACCATTCACGGTGCTAAAAAAGGCGGCGGTAAACAAAGACAGCCCATCATCGCCCCTGACTCTGCCCAATCCAAAACTTTTATCAGTATCATGTATGGCTTGGGCGAGGGTGAGATTGCAGGGCTTGCAGATGGGGGCAAATCCATCCGCTTAGATGGTACGCCAATCATTGGTGAGAACCAACAGATTAATCTTGCAGGGATAGAGTGGGATTTTCGTGCAGGCAGTATTGACCAAACCCCCATCAGCGGTTTTGCCATGGTAAAAACGAGATGGCGGTAGGTGTTGAGTTACGTTCTGATAAGCCCTTTGTGCGTACCATCAATAACCGTGAACTCTCGGCGGTGCGTGTGCGTCTTAACTTTAACGCCCTAAAACAGCACCATGAAAAGGCGACATTACAGGATATGCCATCAGCTATGCCATTGACATACAAACCGATGGCGGTGCATTCAAACAAGTGTTAAGCGATACTGTGCGTGGTAAGTCATCGCAGGGCTATAAAAATCGCACCGCATTCACCTGCCAAACAAAGGGGCAGGCGAAAAAGCGGTAGAGCTGGGGAGTTGGGGATTTTGCTATGATGACAGGTTTAAATTTTCATCATCTCCACCATTTTTACCATACAAATCAAAGGCTTAAATCATATTTTAATTTAAGTCTTTTATTCGCCAATAACCTCACCCCAAACACCGCACACAAATGCCCGAATCTGCTGCCAACTGTCATCATCAACCACAGCCTGCTTTTCGGACAACGCCAACTCATGTGTGGTCTTTCTAAGTGCCAAATATGCTTGCGTGAGTCTATCACACCAGTCATCAGACCACAGTCCTGCCTTTGCCACCTCTTCAAAAATACGCACATTATCCGACCAAATAGCAAGATTGGGATGGGCATGGGCATGGGTCAGCACCATAAATTGAGCCAAAAACTCAATGTCAATCAGCCCGCCAAAATCCTGCTTGATGTGAAATGGTTGAACTACGCCATGTTTATTCGCCTGATTGGATTTACTACCCAAATGCTCTTTCATCTTCTGACGCATGGAGATGACATTTTGGCGTATCTGCTTAGCATCTCGGTTGGTGGTCAGTATCTGATGACGGGTATGATCAAAAGCATCTAACACGGTCTTATCGCCTGCAATGCCCCTTGCACGTACCAGTGCTTGGTGTTCCCATGCCCATGCCTTATCACGTTGATAAGCATCAAAACCCTGCACCGAGACAACCATCACGCCTGCATTACCAGATGGTCTAAGTCGCATGTCCAACTCATAGGCACGTCCATCACGGGTCTGTGTGGTCAGATAAGTGATGACTTTTTGGACAAGGCGAGATGCAAACTTCATACCACTGATGGGTCTGACATTCTTACCAACTGTATCAGCGGCCTCACTGATATCATGTAAAAATACCACATCCAAATCCGAGGCATACGACATCTCAATCCCACCCAATTTGCCATAACCAATAACAGCAAAACCACAGGCCATCTCATCTGTTATCATACCATTGGCACGTAACGGATGACCATATTTGGCAACCAGTTCATCATAAGCCCTACTAAGAGCTGATGATAACACAACTTCGGCGATAAAGGTTAGGCTGTCTGAGACTTTCATGATATGACGCAAGCCCAAAATATCAGCAGTTGCCACAGCCAATACTTGCGACTTTTTAAAGGTACGAATGGCACTTAGATACTGTTCATCATCAAAGGGCAATACCCGAAGTAGCTGTTGTCTTAGTATGTCAGTCAGTTCCATCTTATCAGGTAAATGCAAATAACGCTGCTGCAAAAAGTCATCAAGGAGCATAGGATGCAAGGCAATCTCTCGTGCTATCCATGGGCTGGCTGAAAGCATGGGAATTAGCCCCATGGTTGCATTCGGATTCTCCGCCATCATCACCAAATAAATGGAACGACGACAAATGGACTCCAAAAGTGTGATAAGGCGTGGTACAGCATCATCGGCACGCTCTGCCCCATCACTTTTGGCATGATGACACAGTGCATGAATCAAAATAGGGTACGCTTCATCAAGACGAGCTTTGGCATCGGGTTTTAAACCACCAACCAGTTTAGACCGCCAAAACTCATCTAACAAAGCCAAGCTGTCAGCACTAAGCAGTTGCTGCAATGTGCACGCCATCTGTGCCATCTCACCCAACGACTGCGTAGGGCGTTGACGGTCGGTAACCATGCGGTCAAATGGGGTGCTGACATGTTGTCTGTGACTGTCCAGTACTGTCAAAAATTCTGATACACCATCAAAGCCAAGCACTTGTGCAATCGCCACAAGTTCATCACCCATTGGCAGTCTTTGGGTCTGTTCATCATGACGGGCTTGAATGGCGTGTTCTAATCGCCGTAAAAAACGATAAGCATCCATGAGTTTGGTGCATTCATCATCATCTAAATAATTAAGCTCACCGAGCATAGATAACACATCCAGACAAGATGACAACTTACCCAACGCCACATGATGACCGCCATAGATGAGCAAGAACGCCTGTGCAATAAACTCAATATCACGAATGCCCCCCACACCCAGCTTGACATTATCGGCATCTTGACGTTGGGCTTGTTGTGCCATAATGAGTGTTTTCATCTCACGCAGTGCCAAGAAGGCGGTATAATCAATATAATAACGATATACAAAATTATTTATCACCGCCAAAAGCTCATTGGCAAAGGGTGTAGATACCGTATTTACCGCTCTTGCCTTTAACCATGCAAAACGCTCCCACGTCCGCCCATTTTGATTAAAATACTTTTGTAGTGCGGATAAACCCATGATGAGTGGACTGCCATCACCCCACGGACGCAGTCGCATGTCCACACGAAACACAAAACCATGCTCACTGTGGTCGTTGAGTAGGCGAATAATCATTCGTCCCAGTGTGGTCATAAACTTCTGATTTTCCACGCTTTTTTTGCCCTGCTCGCTGACATCTGTATCGCCTGCCCCCATATGCACAAAAATTAGGTCAATATCACTGGATAAATTGAGCTCTTTTGCTCCCAATTTACCCATGGCGATGACGGCAAATTCATCGGGCATGGTTTTGGTGTTTTTGGTGTTTTTGGTGTTTTTGTTATTTGTATCTGTCTGTGTCAGGTATACACCGCTGGTCATAGGTATGCCATAACGTTTTGTTGTCTCATGCCATGCATAGTTTTTGGCAAAGCACACACACGCATCAGCAAAGCTGGATAATTCCGTGGTCAAATGCTCTAAGCTTATAACCCCCAACGCATCTTGCCATATCCATTTAACCATCAGCATGGTACGAAGTTCTCGCATCGCTTGCATGACCGCTGATTCATCAGCCCCATAATATGACCGGTCGGCATCTTGTATGTCATCTGTCATCTGTGCTGTATCACGCTTTTTATCATCTTGTTTTGCATCATCATAACCCACACCACTCATACCTGCACACATTACCACAAACTCTCTGATTAACCCATCAAATACGGCACGATCAAGAGATTTTTCAAAACCAAATCTGCCCAAAAACGCACCTATCTGTGATGGCTGTTTTTGATAAATACCAAAGGCAAAAGGGCTGGCAAGGGCAAGCGTGGCAAGTTCGTCATCATTGGGGCAAAAATCAAGCATGGCAATTCACCAAATTGATGGATTAAATATTGTTACTTATTTTACACCAAATTTGAAAAATTAGGCTAAATTAGGCTATAATACCCAAAAATAACCCATCAGCATCATGACACACACTCTACTGCTCGTCACCAAAAGCCCCCACGACCGTCAAGGCAAAGAAGCCCTAACGACTGCCACAACACTGCTAGATAACGGTGAGCGTGTCTTAGTCTTCTTCTATGGTGATGGGGCGTACACCGCCAATCGCTTGATGTGGCAAAGTGCTGATGTGCCCAATATTAGCCATCTGTGGGTTGCTCTTGCTAAAAGATATGGGCTTGATTTGCCTGTTTGTGTCAGCACCGCCTTAGCACGAGGCATTACCGATGCGGATAATGCTCACCGCCACAGCTTAGATGGTGAGAATGTCCTACCCCCTTTTCGCTTGGTTGGACTCTCTCATTTGGCACTATATATTGATGATGACACAAAGCTTATACAGTTTTAACCATGAATATCCTAATCAAACTTACCAGCGATAATGAACTCATCGCCTATGAAGCACTTGCCCTTGCCTTTGTGCTGGCAACCTTTGACCATAATGTCAGATTGTTTTTTGATACACCTGCTCATGTGTTGCTTGGCGATCCTAATAGCCGTGTGTATGGCATGATACAGTCGCTTGATTTGTATGACATGGATAAGGCATGGCATGGCTTTAATGACACACAAATGACCGCATTTGATGATAATATTAGGCGTGCCTTGTCTGATGAACGATGTGTATTTGATGACAAACGTGCGTTATTTGACAGTGTGCTTGAATTTTAATCAGAACCAATATCATAATCATGACAAATACCAACCCCCTACCACCTACCAAACTCACTTTGGATGCTGATGGACATCTGGGCGATCACACGCTTTGGACACCTGCCATCGCCCAACATCTTGCTGACACCTTAAACATAGAGCTAACAGACATCCATTATCGCATATTAATACAGGTGCGGGCGTTTTTTGACCAATACCATCACAGTCCCACCACTCGCCCACTCATCAAATATTTATCCACAAGCTTAGCCGATGATGAGATTGACAACGCCAAACTACAACGGCTTTTTAATACAGGTCTGGTTGCACGCCACATCAACAGACTGGCAGGACTGCCAAAACCACCTAATTGTTTATAAATACTTAGGGCATGAGCAACATTTATAAAATCTTTATAGACCTCCAAAGATGGTAAATACCAAAGATGGGCATGCCCTAATGATTACACCCTAATGATTATGCTAAGTTACATTTTATTACAGTAAAATAATAAAAAATTAGGTAAGATAGATTTTGTGAGTTTTTCTCACTCATTTTATGACATTTTAACTGATTTTAACTGGGAGATATTTATGAAAAAGCTACTTGTAGTTGCTTTGGCAGGCATGTTCGTTCTAACAGGTTGCAACACCATCAAAGGTTTTGGCAAAGATGTTTCAAAAACTGGTGAAGCTGTTACTGGCAGTGCCCAAAAAGTTCAAAACAAAATCTAACCGATGCCCATCAAACAAGCCTAATCTTGATGTAGATTGGGCTTTTTTATGTGGGCTTTTTTATGTTTGAAGTCTTTTCATGTTTAAGCTCGCTTTAACCGCATGGCATTTGCCACAACAAACAAGCTGGATAAACTCATGCCAATGGCAGCAAGCCAAGGCGGTACATAACCCATGCCTGCTGGCACAAGAATGAGCGTGTTATACACCAATGCCCATCGCAGATTTTGGCGAATGATTTGGTGAGTTTTTATTGACAGATTGATGGCATGATTGATGATGGATAATCTGCCATCAAGCAGTACACCATCTGCTGATACCTGAGCCAAATCGCTCGCTCCTGCCATCGCTACCGAAACATTAGATGCACCAAGCACAGGCGCATCATTAATGCCATCTCCTACCATAAGAACAGTATGCCCATCTTTTTGTAACTCTTTGATATGATTGACTTTATCAGTTGGTGACAGACCATGATAAGCACAATCTATACCAAGCATTTGGGCAACTGTCAACGCATAATCGTTGGGGTCGCCTGTCAGCATAAGCGGGGTAATGCCTTGTTTTTTTAGGTTATCTATCGTCTCTTTGGCATCTGTACGTATCACATCATTAAAATAAAAACGTGCCACCATCTCCCAGCATTCACCCACCAAAACGGACAGTCCCACCGACATGTTCGCCCCAAAGGCATGCAGTTTCTCTGGTATTATATGACCATCACCGCCATTTAGGACAAAACCATCATGCCCAATACGATAGCACAGATTTTCCACAAAACCCTCCACACCTCCTGCTGTATGGTGTCTGATGTTTTGCACTTTTGGTAAGTGCAGACCGTGAGCGGATGTTAAAATCGCTCGTGCCACAGGGTGTTTTGAGCCAATTTCTAGACTTGACGCCACTTTTAGCCAATGTGCTTTATCATACATGGTAAAATCCACATGCAATAGGTTGGCTTGCCCTACCGTGAGTGTGCCTGTTTTATCAAATGCCACATGACTTACCTTGGAGAGGCTTTGGATGACATGACCCCGGGTCGCCAAAAATCCCACACTTGCCAGACGATTGGTTGCCACTGTCAGGGCAATGGGAGTGGCAAGACCCAATGCACACGGACACGTTGCCACCAGTACCGCCACTGTCGCCCATAGAGCTTGGGTTTTATCCACAAACAGCCAAATCACAAAAACTAATACCGACAGCACAAGCACCCGAGCAACAAACCACCGTGCCATGCGGTCAGCATCTTGGGCGATTTGTGGTTTTTCACTCATCGCACGGTTCATCAAGCGGTCTATGAGTGCCATTTGGCTGTTATCTGCCTGTGCTGTTACAAGCATCACAAAAGGCTGTGCGTCATTTTGTGAACCACCTGCCAACATGTCTCCTTGCTTTTTGACCATCAAATCACTCTCACCTGTCAAAAGACTCTGCGAGAGTGTGGCGGTGTTTGATAACAGCACCCCATCACAGGCGATTTGTTGCCCTGCTTCTATCCAGATGACATCACCCACATTTAGGGTTTGGGCAAGCACTTTATTGTCATCTGCCACATCATCGCCTACATGAATATTTTGCCAGTGGTTTATCAATTCATCATCTGGCACACCATCGGAAAACTGCATGACAAGTTCATGACAAGACCCAAGCCGTCTGATAAGCACAGGCTCAATCACAACCAAATCATTTGCCATATTGGACGCTTTTAGGCGTGCATTTTGTTCAATGTAGCGACCTGAGAGCAAAAAGAAAACGAACATACAGACCGAGTCAAAATAGGTCTCACCAGATTGGGTCAGTGTGGCATATACACTTGCCCCAAAGGTTGCAATAAGGGCAACAGAGATAGGCACATCCATATTGACCTGCCTGGCTTTGATGGCATTAAAAGCAGAACGAAAAAATGGCACGCCTGCATAAAAAATCACCGGCATGGTAACAAACAATGCCACTGCACGTAAAAAATGACGATGTTCGTGTGCCATACCCGAATAATCGCCAAAATACAGTCCGATAGAAAACATCATCGCCTGCATTGCCCCCACCGCTGCCACGCCCAGACGGATAAGCATTTGCTTGTTTTGACGTTTTATCATCGCCTCGTGTGTGTCCTGCCGATAAGGGCGAGCGTCATAGCCAACCGAATGCACCGCCCCCAAAATGTCGCCAATACTGCAACGGCTCTCATCCCAGTTTACACGCATACGCTGTTCGGTGAGGTTAACCTGACAGGCACGTACCCCATCCATACCACGTAAGCGGGTCTCTATAAGCCAAGTACACGCTGTGCAACGCAAATTTGTCACCGACAGCTCTGCTGTGCTGGCACCATCTTCATGATAGACAAATTGGGCTTTGATGTCGTCATGATTATAAGCATCAAAATTGGCAAGTGGTAGCGGTGCGGTTGGACTTATCTCACGGCGGTCAAGATAATACTGCGACAATCCAAGCTCAACAATGCTCTCGGAGGCAAGTTGACAACCCAAACAGCACATGGGGCGTGACTGATTAAAAATCACAGTAAAAAACGGTTCACTGGGCAACTTCTCGCCACAATGAAAACAATGCCCATCAGGGGGCAGTACTAGACTTGTGTCAATGGGGTCTTGATAGGTCTCGGTCATGACTGTTAGGCTTGGCAAATTTGGGCTATTATAACATGGCTTGAATAGAATGACGGCGGTGGTGTGATAGGTTCATTGCTTTTAACCCCAAACCCAAATGGCAGGCAATGCTGTAATTGATACCAACAACAAGGCATAAAGACGATGGCATCAGCTCCCAAGATAAATGTGGAGCTTTAAGCCAGATATTGACAACCTGTCTTTGGCATATACAACCTGTCTTTGGCATATGCAAAGATGAGGACTATGGGATATCAGTATGCCCCCAATCATCACTGTGGAAACGGACGTTGTTTATCAGCATCTATCCACGCCTGCACCCATTCATCAGGCGGTAGGCTTACATCATCATAGCCAAGCGATGATAACACTTGTGCAGTTGGAATGGGTTTGCCTGTCATAAAGTTGGTTACTGCCGTACGAAGCAGCACATGACAGGTACACCTACCCTTAACCCACATCGTCTGTTCCATGTAGAACCACTTATCATCAATGGCACATACCCTAGTTTTCATCAACACTTTATCAAACAGACGCACACGTTTGCGATATTGAATGGTACTGCCTGCCACTACCAAACCCCACCGCTGTTGCAAGAGTTTTTTACCCAGGCCTGTACGAATGGCAAAATCATTACGCCCCAAATCAAACAACGTCAAAATTCGCCCATTATTCATCTCAAAGAAGTTATCAATGTCATTGATGTTGGCAATAAAACGATACTCGGTTGTATCAGTCAGACCGATTAGTGTGCCTGATTTTTTGCTTTTGTGATAAGCGGTTGCACTGCTGATGATGTTTTGGGTTAGGCGTAAAAATGGATACATGACACACTCACATTAATGGTTGATGATGGACGATGAATGATGAAAGATGAATGATTAAAAGCACCTATCTTTTGCGTTTGGCAGCAAGCATGGCTTGAATATTTGCCAAATAATCTGTGGCAATTTTATTGGGGTCGGCAGATTTTTTGCGTTTGGCAGGATAATCAATGTGGTCAGTGGGCAACTCATCTAAGAATCTAGATGGCGTGGTTTGGCGATATTCTTTACCTGCCCTGCGTTTTTGGGCATACATTAAGGTCAGCTCATGCCTTGCCCGTGTGATGCCCACATACATTAGGCGACGTTCTTCTTCTATCGTCTCAGAGGCAATGGAGTTACGGTGTGGCAAAATGTCCTCTTCTACACCAATAATATACACAAAATCAAATTCAAGCCCCTTGGCAGCATGCAAGGTCATGAGATTGACTTTGTTAGTATTTTCCTCTTCTTGTTGTTGTTCTAGCATATCTAGCAATACCAATTTGCGAATCACCGCATCAATGCTTTTTTCATCATCATCCTCGGCACGGTCTATGAGTGCATGGATGGATGAGTATAGTGATTCAATATTGTCAAGGCGATTTTTTTCTTGTTGAGGAGTTTTGCTGTCTTCTTTGATGTGGTCAATATACCCTGTCTCCACAATCATCTGTCGCACAAGGGGCATGGGGTCTGGGTTATCATAAAGTTCACGAGTATAATGTTCAATAAATTCACCAAAGCTGGCAAGTATGCCACCTGCCTTTGCCCCCACCGCTGATTTTAGTCCCGAATGAGAGCAGGCGGACAGCAGTGATAAGCCATATTCTTGGGCAAACAGTCCAAGTTTTTCTAAGGTTGCCGAACCCATGCCACGCTTAGGGGTATTAATAATTCGCAAAAATGCAGCATCGTCATCGGGATTTAGAATGATACGTAAATAACTCATGACATCCTTAATCTCAGCACGTGCAAAAAATGACGTACCCCCCGATAACCTATATGGTACTTGTAGTGAACGCAGTTCAGCTTCTAATGGACGAGCTTGAAAGTTGGAGCGATACAGCACAGCATACTGCTCCCATGAGTTGTTATATCTTAGGCGGTGTGTTACTATCTCTTTTGCCACACGTTCTGCCTCTATTGCATCATCAGAGGAGTTTAACACCCGAATCAGTTCGCCATGGCCCTTATCTGACCACAGTGATTTTTCAAAAATATGTTCATTATTGGTAATCACAGCATTGGCAGATGCCAATATGCGATTGGTAGAGCGGTAGTTTTGTTCAAGTTTTACCACGTGTAATGTTGGAAAATCCTGCTTTAACAACGCCATATTCTCAGGTTTCGCCCCACGCCACGCATAGATGGACTGATCATCATCGCCCACCACCGTGAACCTTGCCCGAAAGCCCACCAAAAGCTTGATAAGCTCATATTGGGCAGTATTGGTGTCTTGATACTCATCTACCAGTAAGTAGCGAATGCGATTTTGCCATTTATCACGCACCCTTTCATTGTCTTTTAAAATACGCACAGGCAGAACAATCAAATCATCAAAATCCACCGCATTATACGCACGCAAATGGCGTTCATACAGTCCATACAGATGAGCAAAAATCACATCCTCAGGGTCATTTAGCGTACTGATGGCATCCTCTGGAACAACCAGTTCATTTTTCCAGTCGCCAATCATCTTCATCGCCTTACCCACCATGTCTGCACGCTCCGCCCCTGATAGGTTATCACGCACCATGAGTTCAGCAAGCAGACGCTTACTGTCATCTGCATCCATGATACTAAAATTGCCTTTTAAGGGGGTGTGCATGAGTTCATAACGCAAAAATTGCAAACCAAACTGATGAAAGGTAGACACTGTCAATCCACGAATTTTATCGTTTGGCAGCAGCTTTTTGACACGCTCTTTCATCTCTCGTGCCGCCTTGTTGGTAAAGGTCATCGCCGTGATGCGTTCAGCAGGCATGTTGCAATTTTGGATAAGATGAGCGATTTTTTGAGTAATTACAGAAGTTTTGCCAGACCCTGCCCCCGCCAGAACGAGTAGAGGACCTACAACATGGGCTAGGGCTTCTTGTTGGCGGGGATTTAATTGGTTCATAATCTAAATTCTTTGGGCAAATGGTTGGCTATTATAATGGATTTTGGCAAATTGGGCAAAAGTTTATGGCATATTTACCAATGACGCTAAGACATATTATCGCCCAAATGATTAAAATGATAAATCCCATCAATTTTTTAAAACACCATCAAACTGGGCATGCCCCATTTACAATCATGTCAAATTACAATCATGTCAAATAAAACAAGCACCATACCGCACAGACACCCAGCACAATTCCCATACCATTGATTTTAGATATCTTTTCTTTAAAAATAAGCAATCCCACAACTGCCCCCAAACACATCACCCCAATATTCATGCCTGCAAAAACCAATGTTGGGTCATCTTTATAGACCTGATGGGCTTTGATATAAAATAAAATATTAAAAAAGTTTAAACCCCCGAGTAAAATCCCACTGATTAGGCTCTTGCCCTGCCATTTGGTTTTATTGGCAATTAAATAAATGAACAACAAAAAAAATGCCAATATAAAACTTATAAGCAAAGTATTGGCAAAGGCATTACCCATTTTTGACATTTGTTTAAATAAAACATCAATCACACCATAGCCTGCCCACACCCCACCCAATATTAAAGCGGTACTTTTGACATTTAATTGACCATCTGTTTTGGTGCGGTTATTTTTTGTATTGGGTTTATAAGTTAAGGCGATTAATGATAAAAACGCCAAAATAATGCCTAAAACCTTGGCAAGCGTTAAACTCTCCCCAAAAATGGTAAATGACGCTAATATCGGTAAAAATAATGCCAAACGCTGTGCCACATCTGATTTGGCAATGCCAACCTGTGCTACCGCCTTTGCCATGATGATAAATACACTCGGCAAAAGTACACCTAAGGCGATGATAATAAACCCCCCATTTGTCATGATTTGACTGACGTCAAAATCAGGCTTTAATAACAACACACATAAAATAATGGCGGTGATATAGTTCACCAAAATGGCTTGGGCGATATCAAGGTTTTGATGGCGGGCGGTTTTTAAAAATATGGACACCAACACACTGGCACAAATGGCAAGGATAAGAAAAATCATTTTTGAAACATCTTGTTACAAATTTGGGCGAATATTATAATCATAACCGAGAGATTGTCAATATTTTTGTGTACAATTTTGCACTATTATTTTGCACAACAATGAAAGCACACACAAATAATAAAGGGTGATTGTAATCACTTTGACACACAATCACCCCATACATTTACCCCAATACATTCACATCACACGCCCATCACACCAATCTGGCACTTGCCAATTCTGTCAGCTGATACAGAGCATGGCGGTATTTATTATTGGGCAGTCTCATCAAAGCATCTTGGGCAAGGGCGGTTTCTTCTTGTGCCCGATTTTTGCAATATGCCAACGCCCCTGATGACCTAACCGAAGAGATAAGCATTTGGACATCGTCTGTTTTGCCTGTTTGCACAGCGATTCTAAGTTTGTCATAATCGTCGGTATTGGTATTTTTTAAGAGTTGTAAGGTTTTGATGATCGGTAAGGTTGGTTTGCCCTGAGCTAAGTCATCACCTAAATTTTTGCCCATCGTTTGGCTATCGCCCATAAAGTCCATCACATCATCAATCATCTGAAAAGCATTACCAAAATGCTGTCCAAAATCGGATAAATTGGCAAGTAACTCTTTATCATCATGCCTGCCATGAAGTAGAGCCGACCCTACGCACGCCATCATAAACAGCCGTGAGGTCTTGCCATCGATGATTTGCAAATAGTCGCTTTCGGTTGTCTCAATGTTATGTTGGTGCTGCAATTGTAACACCTCACCTTCGGCAATGTCGCACGTTCCATCCGAGAACAGCTTTAACAAAGTCATATCCCCAAACCCTGTCAAAAGGTTAAATGAACGAGCGATGAGATAATCACCCACCAAAACAGCCGTTGCGTTATTCCAGGTAGCATTGGCAGTCGGTCGCCCTCGTCTCATACCCGATTCATCAATCACATCATCATGCACGAGCGTGGCAGTATGGAGCATCTCGGTGATTGCCCCCAGTTCTAAACTTGGTTGATATTGCTTATCTTTTATCATGCGTGAGATAAGCAAAGTCATCAAAGGACGCATGCGTTTACCGCCTGCATTAATGACGTGGTCAGAGACTTTCATGACAAGTTGAACTTTGGAATTTAGCGAACCAAAAACTTGTTTGTCCATGACAGCAAAATCATCAGCAACAACAGATAAAATATCAGAATAAGTGGGCGTGGTCATTGTCATTCTCAAAATAAAAAATAGATATAATAGCACATTTGGGGCGTTGGGCAAAAGCGTTATTTGGCACATGGTTGTGAACTGTCATCGTTCTGCGAGAATTTCTCCCAAAGAGATAACCACAAATTATCAATTTATCAAAACACATAAACTATTTTTAAATTTTTTGTCCATTCCCCACTTTTTGCCTTGTCAAATCAGACAAAACTGTGCATAATATCCTTTTGACCAAACCCAATGGAACAGGTAGGTATTATGTCTTTTTTAACTCACCATACAGAAATTGATGATGTGAATATTGAAAAAATCACCCCACTAATCACCCCCGCCGAACTAAAACGCACCTACCCTCTATCAAGCCAAGCATTTAACACTGTATTGCACGGTCGCAAAGTCATCGAAAATATCCTAGACAGTGTGGATAAACGCATTTTGGTTGTGGTTGGGCCTTGTTCCATCCATGATGTCAATGCCGCCCACGAATATGCAGACAAATTAAAAGCATTGGCGGATGAGTTAAAAGGCGAGTTATTTATCGTCATGCGTGTCTATTTTGAAAAACCACGCACCACCACAGGCTGGAAAGGTCTTATTAACGACCCAAACATGGATGACAGTTTTGACATTAAAAAAGGGCTTGGCATGGCAAGAAAGCTACTTTTGGAGCTTAATGAAAAAGGTCTGCCCTGTGCCACAGAAGCCCTTGACCCCAACACCCCCCAATACATACAAGACTTAATCAGCTGGTCAGCCATCGGGGCCAGAACCACCGAAAGCCAGACTCACCGTGAAATGTCAAGCGGTCTGTCTTGCCCGGTTGGTTTTAAAAATGGTACAGACGGTTCAATGACTGTGGCGGTAAATGCCATGCAAGCGGTCAGCTCTGGGCATAGTTTTTTGGGCTTATCATCAGATGGTCAAGTCTCCATCATCAAATCCAAAGGCAACAAATACGCCCATGTTGTCTTGCGTGGCGGTAATGACCAACCCAACTATGATGAAACCGCCATTGCAGCTGCCGAAAATGAGCTTTCCAAAGGTAAAACAAACGGTAAAATCATGGTAGATGCAAGCCACGCCAACTCAGGCAAAGACCCATATTTACAGCCCATGGTCATCCAAAATATCGCAGGACAAATCCAAAAAGGCAACACATCCATCATGGGACTCATGATTGAAAGCCACCTAAAAGGCGGCCGTCAAAATATCCCTGCCAACCTAAACCAATTAGAATATGGCAAATCAGTAACGGACGGCTGTCTTGATTGGGAAAGTACGGTTGATGTGTTACGCAAATTTGCCAAAGACGTCAAAGAGCATCTGCCAAATCGTTGACAGTTCATGGTAAAATAATGTGGTAAAATGACACCAAATTCATCAATCAAGGCGGGGAATCCGCCTTGATTTTTTATTAATTTTGTAAATCTTCCTTCAAATCTACCCCCTTTAATCGCAACGCATTTGCCAACACCGAAAGCGAACTTAGTGCCATGGCAATACTTGCCATCATCGGATTTAATGCACCAATCATCGCAAGCGGAATGCCAATGATGTTATAAATAAAGGCAAAAAATAGATTTTGTTTGATGTTATCTAGGGTCAGTTTGGCGATTTTATAAGCGTGATAAATGTTCATCGTCCTACTTGCATCCGACTGTATAAGCCGTACACTCGCCGAGCCTGTCGCCACGTCTGTTGCACCCCCCACCGCCATGCCAATATCCGCTGTGGTCATCGCCAAGGCATCATTAATGCCATCGCCTATCATGGCGGTTTTATGTGTTTTTTGTAAGTGTTTGATTCTTAGGGATTTATCCTGTGGCGACAACTCTCCATAACCGTCTATGTCCAGCTCATCTGCCACCTTATCCACCACACTTTGACGGTCGCCACTTAAAATGACAGGTGTGATGCCATCTGCTTTTAATTTATTTATCAGCATATGTGCATCTGCTTTTAGGGCATCGGATAAGGCAAAAATACCCGCCAGTTTGTCATTGATTGCCACAAATACAAGACTGGCTGTGGGGTTGTCATTCATAAAGGCACATGCTTTTTCGTCCAGATTGACACTGACAAAATCACTCGTTCCCACTTTTACCACACCCACGCCAGATATCTCGCCTTGTATGCCATATCCTGCTTGACTTAGGATATTTTTGGCGGTGAATGTGGGGGCGTGTTTATCATAAGCATAAGCGGTGATGGCATGGGCCATAGGATGCGTGCTGTGAGATTCTATGCTTGATGTAACACCAAGCAGTGTGG
>ERZ1023288.144-NODE-144-length-16768-cov-4.340813_pt1 | contig 16768 bp, 16 predicted proteins | sample MGYA00380468_ERZ1023288 | MGnify/ENA primary metagenome ERZ1023288 (study PRJEB33173, sample SAMEA4830366) | metagenome | study: EMG produced TPA metagenomics assembly of the PRJEB25223 data set... | reverse complement strand
TCGTCCATTTGCCTGTACCAAAGAGCCAATGTTGCCGTTGCCGATGTTATTGATGTGTCAGTAGAGGTTTATTGATGTGTCAGTAGAGGTTAATGAAATCGATGACAGTGGATTAGAACAAGTAGATTAGCATTTTTTATGAAAAAATTGCAATAAGGCTGTGGTCAATCAACCAATCAACCATCAACCAATCAAGAGCGGAACTTATGAAGCGAGTTAATATTAAAAAAATCAACCGAGCACGCCTAAGCTGCGTGCTAAGCCTGTCTGTCATCTCCATGATGACAACCTCTGCCCATGCTTTTTTGGTGGATAACAGCCAACAAAAGACAGTCTATATTGGCAAAGGCAATGCCAAAAACATGCAAGCACATACCGTTCAAGAGATACCGAGTGCGACCACAACCATTCAGCAGACAACCACCACCACATACGTCAATAATAACACAGCGTACGCCAATAATAACACAGCCCCAACCACCAACACCTACAACCAAGGCTATACGCACACTCAGATTACCAGAGTACCCATACCTACCAGTACGACGACCTCTCAGCCATTTCCCATACAGCCCTATGGACAATCCACAGCTTATGGCACAGGCTATATTGAACAGTTGCCTATAAATACCCGCTCTGCTGCTGCCATTGTGGTAGATTTACAAACAGGTCAGCCCATCTACCAAAAAAATGCCGACGCCGTGCGTTCTATCGCTTCGGTAACCAAGGTCATGACAGCGATGGTACTGATGGATGCAGGGCTTGATATGGGTGAGGAGATTGTCATTGAGCCGTCAGACTTTATCGCTGCCAAAAAAGCAAGTTCCAATTTGCGTGCAGGCGATCGCATGAGTCGCAGCGAGTTCATGCTCTTGATGCTTATGAAATCAGAAAACCCCGCCGCCAAAGCCCTTGCTCGTACCTATCCGGGCGGTTATGATAATTTCATCTGGGCGATGAACCAAAAAGCAAAAAGTCTGGGCATGAACAGCACAAGTTACTCAGACCCATCAGGGCTTGACCCACGCAACCGCTCATCAGCGAATGATTTGGTTAAGATGATGCGTGCGGTGAACGCTGATTTACGCTATCAACACTTACGTAATTTCTCAACCGCCCCCAACTATGATTTTTATATAACCAACCACAGCCTAGGTTCACGCACCTACAAGGCTCAAAATACCAGCCGCCTCATCCGTGCAGGCATACATCCCATTGGCATGTCAAAGACAGGCTTTATCCGTGAGGCAGGCTATTGCTATGTCATGGAGACGCACATTAACAACCGTCCTGCCATCGTTGTCTTGCTGGGTGCCAGTGCATCGGAGAATCGTTGGAATGACGCCGAAGACATCCTAACACAGCTTGCTTATCGCCACTAGTTGATGATACCATGATACCATGATACCATGATGCCAATACAAAGACCTGACCTCGGGTCTTTTTGTTTTGGCATTGCCTTAAAAAATAACAATAAAATGGCAATGTTGAGAAATGGTGAAATGTTGTGCTAAAATGACTGACTTTAATATCATCGCATACTAATCTCTTCAAGATTATCCAATAGGAGCTTTTATGAGCATCATTCATCTGTCCGAGCTAGACCCATCAGGCAAAACCGTCCTTATCCGTGAAGACCTAAATGTCCCCATCAAAGACGGCGTCATCACAAGCGATGTTCGCATACAGGCAGCCTTACCGACCATCAAAGCATGCCTTGATAAAGGGGCAGGCGTGATTGTCTGTTCACATTTGGGCAGACCAACCGAGGGGCAGTATGAGAGCAAATACTCATTAGCACCGATTGCCACTTATCTGGCGGATAAGTTGGGCGTAAATGTGGGGTTTTGTGCTGATTATCTGGATGATGGTGTGTCAGTGCAGGCGGGTCATGTATTACTGCTTGAAAACATGCGTTTTAATGTGGGCGAAAAACAAAACAGCCCCAAACTTGCCAAACAGTACGCCAACTTATGCGACATCTTTGTCATGGATGCCTTTGGCAGTGCTCACCGAGCCCAGGCCTCAACCGAAGGGGTAATTCGTGCCTGTATTGCAGATGGTAAGCCTGTGTGTGCTGGTAACTTACTCACAGCCGAGCTTGATGCGCTCTCAAAGGCATTGGACAACCCTGCCCGTCCCGTGCTATCCATCGTGGGCGGCTCAAAGGTCTCTACCAAACTTGACGTACTAAACAGCCTTGCCACGTTGTGCGATGCCATCTTGGTCGGTGGTGGCATCGCCAACACCCTTGTGGTGGCAGCTGGCAAAAACGTTGGTGCTTCTTTATATGAAGCCAACCTTGTGGACACTGCTTACACCATCATGACCCAGACCAACATCCTACTGCCTACGCATGTGGTCGTAGCGGACAGCACCCAGATTGACCCTGATGACTTTTTGGGCTCGCTTGCCAGAGCAGATGCTACCATCAGGTCAGTAGATGAGATTGGTGAGAATGAGATGATATTAGACATCGCCCCCCAGTCCGCCGCCGAGCTTAGTAGGCACATCAAAGCCGCCAAAACCATCTTATTTAATGGCCCGGTCGGTGTCTTTGAGGCAGACGCATTTGGGCAAGGCACCGCCATCATCTGTCAAGCAGTGGCGGACAGTGATGGGTTTAGCATCGCAGGCGGTGGTGATACGTTGGCAGCCATAGATAAGTATGGTGTGGCAGATGGCATAGATTATCTGTCCACAGGGGGCGGAGCGTTTTTGGAGTTCGTTCAGGGCAAACCCTTGCCTGCCATCGTGGCATTAGATGCGTCCTAATGCCATCGTGCCAACCTAACACCCATCAAGTTCGGTTGGCACCTTTGTTAATTTTTGTTGCATTTTACGGTTTAGCCTTGCCAAATGCTGTCATTCTGCTAAACTATCACTCATCATAGACCATCGTGTATCATCCGATGGCTTTATCATCCACATTCCTTTTTGGAGAGACATCATGAAAAAGTTGATTTTGACCACATTGGTCGCTGCTTTGGCTCTAACAGCATGCAGCAAAGAGACCACCAATAACGCCGCTGACACTGCCCAGTCCGCCGCCGCTGACACTGCCCATAACGCCCAAGCAGTCGCCGCCGAAGCCGAAGCCGCTGCCAGTGCCACCGCCGATACCGTCTCTGATGCAGCGGACCGTGGCATAGAGAACGCCACCAATACCGCCCAAGCTGCCGCTGACGTCGTCTCTGATGCTGCCAGTGCCACCGCCGATGCTGTTACACCAAACACCGCCACCGCCGAAGCCCAAGCCCCAGAAGACCAAAAATACTAACACCCCCAATCCCCCAAAAGCCCTGAACATTCAGGGCTTTTGTCTGTCTGCTTTATGGTAATGTTGATAAAATGGCGATATTGGCAAATCTTATCCAAGCTGACAAAATTTGGCGACAATTTTTGACAGGTCAAAATTTTGTCCATGCCAAAAATTGGCACATTCACCAATCTGTCATCTCAATCTGCCAAAAAATGTCAAAAACCCCCAATACTGACAAAAATTGTCAGCCCAAGACAGCATATAAATGTCCATGTTATACATTGTTATGAATTTATTGAGCGATGATGGTGAGATTTTGTGCATGTTTTCATCATTGTGCTAAAAATATCCAACAATCTGCTCATTTTTTGAGCAATATTCGCCAAATCCGCTCCCATCATCCCAAATCTGCCATAAAGTTGGCACAGAGCATGCAACAGTATCAGTGTAAGTTAGCAAGATTAGCAGTACAGTCATCAGACTGCTTTGTTAATCATTGCAAATAACATCTAATAACTAGGCAATTCTGCCCACCTAACTAAGGAGTTCACCATGAACGCTCAAAAAGGTTTCACCCTTATCGAATTGATGATTGTTGTAGCTATTATCGGTATCCTAGCTGCCATCGCTCTACCAGCATACCAAGATTACATCGCTAAATCTCAACTTTCTGAAGCTTTCACTCTAGCTAACGGTATGAAAACTACCATCGCTACTAACCGTGAAGCAACCACGTGCCAATCTGCAACTGACCCAAAAGTAAACAAGATCACTGGTAAATATGGCGTAGCTCGAATTGATTCAGTTACTCCTAGCTCAACTACTCACTGTACTGTTACTTACACAGTAAACTCTACTGGTGTATCTGACCGTATCAAAAGTGGTGTTGTTAAGATGACTGTTGACAACGAAAGCTCTACCATTAAGAAAACAGGTGGTACTACCATTGATGACAAGTACCTACCAACTGCTATCAAATAATTGTTGATTAAAGGCAATCATTTGATTTAAAATAAAAAAGCTGAGATGATAAGTCTCAGCTTTTTTTAAATTTCAGGAATGGAGAAACAAATGCAAACTCAAAAAGGTTTTACGCTGATTGAGCTGATGATTGTTGTGGCAATTATTGGTATTTTGGCAGCGATTGCCTTGCCTGCCTACCAAGACTACATCGCCAAGGCTCAAGCATCTGAGGCGGTAATGCTGGCTTCAGGTATGAAGCAAACTATTCAGGCTAATAGAGAGGTTAGTCGTTGCAAGAGTGACGATGCTCTTGCCAATAAAGTCACAGGTAAATATGGCGTGGCAGAAATTACCGAAGGTACAGGTTCTAATACAAACATTAAGTGTGGTATTAAGTTTACTTTTAATTCTACAGGTGTGTCTGATAGGGTTGCTGGGGGGGTGATTGATTTTGAAGTGGGTGAGCAGGGTATTGTGGCTCGTGAAAGTAGCACGACGATAGAAGATAAGTTATTGCCGACCGCCGTTAAGTGATGTTTTTGGGATGGCGATGGAGTAATGGTAGTTTTTATATAAAAGGCTGAATGATGTTTTTTGCACACTTAAAAAAAGAGAGTTTTGCTGGTTTGTTGCTGCTGTTTGGTATTGCTTACTTGTATGGTATTCTATCAACAGAGCATTTCATTATGTTTGGTAATAGCTTTTATTTGAGCGTGTTGGTAACGGCGGTATTTAGCGCATCGGCTTATTTTGGTTTGAGGGCAGTAATACTTGAACGCATTGGCTTTTCTACCTTAACTTGGCTGGGGTTAGCGATTATTGTTGCCATTCAGCCAATGGTTAATTCCATTGCTTACCCTGATGCTCTAATATTCCCCTTTGGATTATTTTTGTTATCCGCCATATTTTCTGTAGTGGCACTTAATATGCCCACAAAAAACAAACAAGTGTTTATTGATTTTTCGGCTTGGTTATTTTTGATTGTGGGTTTGTTGAGTGTTGGTACTCAGTTTTTGCAATTATTTTTTCCCAATACGCTGGATTTTATTGCAAAGCTTTCTCCATTAGCAAGACCATACGGTAATATCTCTCAGCCGAATCATGCCAGTTTTGTGAGTGTACTGGCAATCACTTCTATTTTTTATTTATATCACCAACATTATTTACGCAAAAAAATGACTGTATTTTTTGTGATTGCTTTTTTGTTGTTGGTGATGGGTATTAGTTTTTCTATGAGCCGAGCGGGTTTGATTCTCTTGGCTGTTTCTGTTTTTGGTTCTTTATTTTATGCGTGGCAATCATACAAACAACGCTTTTTAATATTATTTGCTGGTGTGTTATTAGCGGTGGTTGGCTACCAGTTGGGTATATGGTTGTTGGTGAATTTCTTTTCGCTATATCAAGGCGGCAGTAGCGCTGAAAGACTGGCTTCTGACGGTATTGGGCTTCGTTGGGTGTTATGGGATAGGGCTTGGTCGGCATTTGGTTCTAATCCTGTTTTTGGTATCGGGTATGATAATTATCTAGCACATGGGTTACAAAATATAGAAATGCTAGATTGGTTTGAGCCTGCCGATAATTCACACAACATTATTTCTCATATTGCCGCTGAGTATGGCATTATTGGATTGACCGCTATTTGTGGAGTGGCACTTGTTTTATTTAAAAAATTAATTTTATTTTTGCAGAAAAAATTACAAACACAAGAATTGTTTGTGTGTATTTTATTGGCATTATTTGTATTATTTTCTTTTTCTGAATTTCCATTGTGGTACCCTGTTTTTTTATTACCTTTTGTGTTTTTGGTGGGTTTATTGGATACGGGTTTTCAGGTAAAAAATTTTAATATTAAAAAAATTGCTGTGCCTACCGTTGTTGTTTTGTCTCTTTTGGCAATTTTGTATACAGGATTGTATCGCCATAATTTGCATAAATATGAAATTGTCACCCTTGCTCATGTGACCAATCAAGAAAAAATTGATGCTTATCAGTCTTTTCCTGAGATCTTTGGCTTTAGAAAAACCAAAGAATATATGCTTCATCATCTTGTTGATGATGAAGATGAGCAAAATGCAGAGCGACTTATTGAGATGGGTGACCGCTTGATGGTCGCTGTTGCCGGAATGGATATTGCTAGAGTACAAGTAAGACTGTTAATGAAAACTGGCAAACAAGAAGAGGCAGATAAATTGAATAGACGACTGTGCATTTGGGAGTATCAGCATTTTAAACAGTGTGATAATGTTAAGGAGCAAATATTATCATTTGACCCAGAAGATAAAATGGGCTATGCCAAACGCCTAAGTGAATGGTATAATGGGTGGTTATTGACAAGAAAATGATATGAGATTGATTGCTGATGAGGCGGCCTATTCTAAGTAGCTTATTTATTCAATTCTCACTCGGTTGGTTGCTTGTGTGTGGGCTACCAGCCGTGTTTCTATTTTGGGGTTATTTTGCACAAGGCGAATTTCTATTAACTCAGCAAATTAGTATGATTGTTAGCACAATCGCCTTGTTTATTTCTTTGTTTTTATTAAAAAATTTTTCAAAAATTCCCGCTCAAAGTGCTTTATCTTTAATTCTGCCTGTTGTGTTATCTGTGATGACATTGGCGGGCCTTATTTTGTTTGTCTTTCGCTTGCCATATTCGGTGTATTATTTGGTGATAAGTGGGGGAGCTACACTCGCTTTTTGTTTTGTGGTACAATGGGTAGTGCGGTCATTGCAAGTGTTTAGTATTGCCTATGTGCCTATTGGTCGTTGTGTGAATTTGCCAAAAATATCGAGTGTTAATTGGATGGCGTTAGACAAAAATCAACCTAATATTGTCTCGCTTTGTGATTCGGTGGTGGCTGATTTTTCGGACAGTGAATTAAGTGGCGACTGGGAGCGAGAGCTTGCCAATATCAGTCTTTTGGGTGTGCCTGTTTACCATTATCTACAAATCCAAGAGTACCTGACGGGGCGAATTGCGGTTAAGCATTTGCACGAAAATAATTTCGGTTCGTTGTTGCCTTCGCCTTTTTATATGGCATTAAAACGTTGTATGGATATCGCCATTGTGATTTTAACCGCTCCGTTGGTACTGCTGATTTGCCTCATAATAGCAATCATGATAAAAATAGAAAGTCGCAAAACAGGCGGTTCGGTATTTTTTGTGCAGACTCGTATCGGAAAAGGTGGCAAACCCTATCGTATGTATAAATTTAGAAGCATGATACCCACATCAGAGTCAGACGGAGCAAAAATGGCGGTGGTGGGCGATATGCGGATTACTAAATTTGGGCATTTTATCCGCAAAACTCGCATTGATGAGTTGCCACAGTTTTTAAACATTCTAAAAGGCGATATGAGTCTTATCGGGCCACGTCCTGAACAGCTAAGTTTTGTGGAGCAATTTAACGAAAGCATTCCGTTTTATCGTTACCGCCATATTGTCCGTCCAGGTTTGTCAGGGTGGGCTCAGGTCATGCAGGGCTATGCCAGTGATGAAGACGAAACACGAGTAAAATTAGAATACGATTTTTATTATATCAAAAACTTTTCATTGGCACTTGATTTACTTATCATTTTAAAAACCATTCAGACGATTTTGACAGGGTTTGGGGCAAGATGATACGCAAGATTTTATTTATTACAGGTACACGAGCGGATTTTGGCAAATTAAAACCGCTGATGAGCTATGTGGAGCAACACGCTGATTTTGAGCTACATCTTATCATCACAGGTATGCACATGATGAAAGCTTATGGCAGCACCTATAAGGAAGTTTTGCGTCAAAATTACCAACACACTTACCTATCCGCTAACCAATTTTCGGGCGAACCCATGAGTGCCGTTTTTGGCAATACTGTTACTCTACTTTCACGCTTGGTTGATGAAATAGAACCAAACATGATTGTTATTCATGGCGACCGCTTGGAAGCATTAGCTGGGGCGACTGTTGGAGCATTGAGTAACCGTTTGGTTTGCCATATTGAAGGTGGTGAACTATCAGGAACGATTGATGATTCTATCCGCCATGCTGTCAGCAAATTGTCGCACATTCATTTGGTTGCCAACGATACCGCCAAAAACCGCTTGATTCAAATGGGTGAGCCAAACGAGCAAATTTTCATCATCGGTTCGCCTGATTTGGATGTGATGAATTCCCAAAATCTGCCCAATTTAGATGAAGTAAAATCACATTATGATATTGATTTTAAAGAATATTCTGTTTCATTGTTTCACCCTGTAACCACCGAAGCCGACAGCATGGCACAACACGCCAAACACTATTTTGACGCACTCAAACAAAGTGGTAAAAATTATGTGGTGATTTATCCCAATAATGACACTGGCACAGAAGCCATTTTGCATGAAATTTACACACTAAAAAATCATCCGCAATTTCGCTGTTTTCCGTCCGTGCGTTTTGAGGCATTTTTGGTATTGTTAAAAAATGCCGAATTTATCATTGGCAATTCCAGTGCAGGCATTCGTGAAGCCCCATTTTATGGCGTACCTACCGTCAATGTTGGCACACGCCAAAACAAACGCCTGTTTGCCCAAAGTATCATCAATACCGATTACCAAAGCCAAGCGATTTTAAACGCCATAAACCAAATCAATACATTACCCGCCTTATCACCTGATACCAGTTTTGGCGAGGGGAATAGCGTGGAGTTGTTCGCCAAATTCATCACGCAATCTGATGTTTGGCAAATGGATTTACAAAAAAGTTTTGTGGATTTATAAAAACGATGAACAAAATAGCCATTATTTTAGCTCGGCAAAACTCAAAAGGCATACCATTAAAAAACTTACAGCCAGTCGGTGGTATCAGCCTGCTTGGACGAGCAATTCAAAGTGCCATAGAAAGTGGAGTTTTCACGCATATTGTGGTGTCCACAGACGGCGAACTTATCGTTCAAGAAGCCCAAAAATACCCCGATGTACTCATCATCAAACGCCCTGATGAATTGGCAAATGATACCGCCAGTTCCATTTCTGGCGTGATTCATGCTCTAGATACGCTCAAACAGGTGTATAATGTGAGCGGTGGTGTTGTGTGCCTATTGCAACCGACCAGCCCTTTGCGTACTGGCAAACACATTCAGGAAAGTTGGGCATTGTTTGAGCAACAGCAGTTTTCAGGTTGTGTGATTTCTGCGTGTGGTTTGGAACAGCACCCTTACAAATGTCTGGTCAAAACCGAGCAGGATTATGAACCTGTTCATTTATTAACCGATTTGGAAGCCCCACGCCAACAACTGCCCAAAGCCTACGCCCCCAATGGTGCGATTTATTGGAATGATGTTGATACGTTAAAACATCATCAGCGTTTTTTTAACAAACCCATTTGCTTGTATGAAATGAATGAACAAGATTCATTGGATATTGACAGTCCCAATGATTTGATCAAAGCAGATAAGGCTTTATTTCTGCGCAATTAGTATTACAGCAGGTTAAGTATGAGAGGATGTATATGAAATCAGCAGTTGTTGCTGGAAATGGTCCAAGTTTGGCAGAAATTGATTATTCGTTATTGCCAGATGACTACGATGTTTTCCGTTGTAATCAATTTTACTTCGAGGATAAATATTTTTTAGGGAAGAAAGTAAAATATGCTTTTTTAAGCTTTTCTGTTATATTGGAGCAGTACTTTACTTATAAAACCTTAGATACCAATAATGAGTATTCAATAGAGAATATTGTCATTTCTCGTCTAGCAGAAGCTTCTACGGATAAAAAATATCAAGGATTTAAGTATTATTTTCCTGACATAAAAGATGGGTACGATTTGTATATCTCAAAATTGGAATTATTCAATTGTTTTTTAAAATTCAATAATCTGTATAAAGGTAATTATATTACTTCTGGTGTGTATATGGTAGCAGTAGCAGTAGCTTTGGGTTATAAAAATATTTATATTGCAGGAATAGACTTTTATGAAGATTCCAATAATAGCTATGTCTTTAATCATCAAAAAAGCAACTTTATTAAGGTTTTTCCAAAAATAAAACGTTTGGTAAAAGACGGTATTCATAATAAAAATTTTGATATTGAGGCACTAAGATTTCTCGAAGAAAATTATGATATAAATATTGTGTCTTTATGCCCAAAAAGTAGTTTTTCTAAGTATTTTCCTTGTACTTATCCTGATATAAAAGATAATTCGAAGGAGTTTGTGATTGTTGAAAAACCATATGAGGCAATCAAGGATATTTTAATTCCTATAGAAAGAGCATATCTTATTACTGGTTATAATATTTCAATTTTTAAAAGAATTAATAGTAAGGCAAGAAGATATTTCAAATCCTTATTGCACCAATTGGTTTTATTTATAAAATTTTAATTAATTTAGTAAAAATGTAATATTGAGAGTATTTTTATGCAACAAAACGAATTTAAAATCGGTAATCGCGCGGTCGGTTATCAGCACGAACCTTTAATCATCTGCGAAATCGGTATCAACCACGAAGGTAGCTTAAAAACCGCCTTTGAAATGGTAGATGCCGCCTATGAAGCAGGTGCAGAAGTCGTCAAACATCAAACACATATCGTAGAAGACGAAATGTCAGATGAAGCCAAATCCGTGATTCCAGGTAATGCCGATGTTTCTATTTATGAAATCATGGCTCGCTGTGCATTAAACGAAGAAGATGAAATCAAGCTCAAAGAATATGTTGAAAGCAAAGGCATGATTTTTATCAGTACGCCATTTTCTCGTGCGGCGGCACATCGTTTGGAACGTATGGGTGTGCAAGCCTATAAAATCGGCTCTGGCGAATGCAATAATTATCCGCTTATCAAATTGGTTGCATCCTTTGGCAAACCCATTATTTTGTCCACAGGCATGAACACCATTGCCAGCATTCAAAAATCAGTGGATATTATTCGTGAAGCAGGCGTGCCTTATGCCTTGTTACACTGCACCAACATCTACCCAACGCCTTATGAAGATGTGCGTTTGGGTGGCATGACCGAGCTGGCTGAAAAATTCCCTGATGCAGTGGTTGGCTTATCTGACCATACTTTGGATAATTATGCTTGTTTGGGTGCGGTGGCACTTGGGGCAAGTATTTTGGAGCGTCATTTTACCGATGACATGAGTCGCCCCGGCCCTGATATTGTATGCTCTATGAATCCTGAAACTTTTAAAGACTTAAAAGCAGGTTCACACGCCTTAAAATTGGCTCGTGGCGGTCAAAAAGATGCCGAAATCAAAGGTGAAAAACCAACCAAAGATTTTGCGTTTGCTTCGGTGGTTGCGGACAAAGAAATTAAAGCGGGTGAAGCATTGTCTGCGGATAATTTGTGGGTAAAACGCCCTGCAACAGGCGATTTTTTAGCAGATGACTATGAAAGTTTGTTTGAAAGAATTGCTGTGCGAGATATTAAAAAAGGGGCTCAGATTAAGAAAGATGATATTGCTTAAATGAAAGTCCTAAAAGACAGTGCCATTTATTTAATTGGGGAATTATTCTCAAAAATGATTCCCTTTTTACTATTGCCTTATCTTTCTCGTAAATTAGGCGTGGCAGGATACGGTGAGTTATCTTATTATCAAACCTTCTTAGCATTATTTGTATTGGCATTAGGTTTGTGTCAGGATGGAGCGATTGCACGTTATTTTTACTTCTATGGCAAACGCTCATTAAATCTAATATTAACTGCAGGATATGCTTATACAATAAGCATTGGCAGTATAATGCTACTTATGTGCTGTTTTTTTAAAGCTGAAATAATGGCATATTTAGTTATTGCTTCCGTATTTCAATCTTTTTTGGCAGTGCAATTAGCAGTAAGACAATGCCAAAAACAAGCCATTGCTTATACGACTGTTCAATTATTATCAGGAATCATTTCATCAGCAATAACTATTACTATGCTTGAAATCTTTGAGCATGATTTGGTTGAAAAAAGAATATTGGCAATGGTTTTTGGTAATATTATTGTATTTATCATTGCTTATTGGTTGTATAGCAAAAATCATATTATGAAGTGGTTTAGTGTTAGACAATATAAATTAGGAATTTTTTATATATTTGGTTTTGGCTTGCCACTTATTTTGCATCATTTGAGTTTGTTTGCTCGTGGACAATTAGACCGTATTTTTATTTATCATCGGTTTAGTGAAACTGAATTGGGATTGTATGCAATGGGAGCAACGGTCGCATCAATCGCAAGCGTGGGCATTATGGCAGTTAATAAAGCAGTCATACCGTACTATTTTGAAGCCCTTAAAAAACAAAAAATTAGCTTATCACAGATTCATCGTTGGGCAATGTATTCTTTATTATTTGTACCCATTCCTGCTGTGATGATGTGGTTGATTCCAGAAAGCGTGGTCGTGTGGTTATTAGGCAAACAGTTTGTCGGCACAAAATATTATATTATGATGTTTTTAATTTCAACCACGCTCAGCATTCCTTATTTAATTATGGTAAACTATCTGTTTTATCATGGTAAAAATCAGTGGATTGCGGTATGTTCTACATTAATAACGGTGGTTTATGTATTATCGCTATTGGGGCTGATGATGACAAAAATTGAATATATACCGTTTGCCGGTATTTTGGGGGCGGTGGTGATTTTGCCGATATTGTGGATTGCAACATCTAGAGTAGAATTATGAATTTAATTGTTTGTTGTACGCCTTTACAGGTTTTGATTGCCGAAAAAATTATAGAATATTATCCGAATGAGCAATTCTTTGGATTAATGCTTGCTCCACTTATGAATGACAAATATCAGCATTATTATGATAGATTAAAAGAAAAATGCGTAATGTCTGATTTAATCATAGAGGGTCGTTATTCAAGAGTAGGATTGATAAAAAAACTGTTAGCTTGGTCAAAAATGATGAATGGTAATTATCATATTCAAAGAATTTTTATAGCAAATTTAAATAAGTTTTTTATTCAAGGTATTCTTTCTTATATTGTCCATAAGAGTTATTATACATTTGATGATGGTACAGCTAATTTAACTGGATTTAAAAATAAAAATAACTTGACTGGGTTGTTTTATAAAATTTTAAAAAAAGTGCTTTTTGTTGATGATAACATTGATAAAATTATTCAAAATAGCGATAAGCATTTTTCAATCTATCACCACCTGACAACGAATCAAAAAATACAAAAAATTGACTTATTGTTAGCATTAAAAGATAATTATGATGCTCGGCAGGAATCTATATCTATACTATTGGGTCAGCCACTATTTCAAAATGATGATAAAAATATTCAGCTCATGAATGATATTGTTAAGAAATATCATATTGAACTATATTTCCCACATCCTAGAGAAACCTATTATCATCGGATTGTTGGTGCAAATATTATTGGGTCTAATCTTATTTTTGAAGATTATCTTTCAATGGTTTTTAAAGAATATAAAAAAATACGATTATATTATTTTTTTAGTAGTGCAGGATTAAATGTCGCCCATATTAAAAATATAGAATTAAATTCTTTTTACTCAAATGAGTTTGATATTATAGATAAAGAAGATATAGAAAAATGCTATGATATTTTTAAGAAATTAAATATTGATATTATTGATATTGATGAATCGATTTAGGTGGGTGCTATGAATATTGGTTTCTCTGTGTTGATGTCTATTTATTGTAAAGAAAATCCTAAATTTCTTCATGAATGCTTGAAAAGCATTTGGGATAACCAAACCCTAAAACCTAATCAAATTGTTTTGGTCAAGGACGGAGAATTGACTGATGAATTAGAAAAAATTATTCAAGATTGGCAAAATAAATTAAAAGGCATTTTAAAAATCGTGCCATTATTACAAAATGTTGGTTTAGCAAAAGCTCTAAATGCAGGATTGGAGCATTGCGAACATGAATGGGTATTTCGTATGGATACGGATGATATTTGTATGTCTGATAGATTTCAAAAACAGATTGATTTTATCAAAGCCAATCCCAGCATTGTGTTATTTGGTGGGCAAGTCCAAGAGTTTAATCAGCAGATTGATGATTTAAAGATGATAAAATCGGTGCCAACTTCTCACGAGCAAATCTGTCATTTTGCCACCAAACGTAATCCTTTTAATCATATGACGATTGCTTATAAAAAATTGGTTATTTTATCATTGGATTCGTATCAGCATCATTGGTTTATGGAGGATTATAATTTATGGCTTAGAGTGATTGGCAACGGCTATCAAGTGTCAAATTTGAGCGATATATTAGTGTATGCACGAGTGGGGAATGGTATGCATGGTCGCAGACGTGGTTGGCAATATATCAAAAGTGAGTGGCAATTATTTCAATTAAAAAATCAGTTGAATGTTCATGGTGTATTTTATGGTGGTTCAATCTTTATATTAAGAACCATTCCAAGATTGTTGCCGCAGCCAATATTGGGCTTATTGTATCGTTTGTTAAGAAAAAGGTGAGGTTGATAATGAAATTTTGCCCAAAGTTTTTCTTGGTATTTTGAGAGTTGCAGTAGGGATATGCTTTTTAAACTTCCATGAAAACCCATTCGAAACTATAAGGTGTCAGACTTTGAATGTGGTAAAAGCAGGAGTTTTGTCTATGAGATCAAATAAAACCACTCAATCACGAGTGGTTTTATTTTTTGGGTTATTTAGAATGCACAATCAAAACAACACACGCACCTTAATGGTCTGGGGGATGGCACGCAGACGTTCTAGGGCTTTGGCTGAGTCGCTGTCATCAACATCCATGATCAAATAGCCAACATCACCACGGGTCATCATGGACTGGGCGGTGATATTAATGCCAGCATCTGCAAAGGAGGCGTTAACCTGAGAGAGTACGCCTGGTACGTTTTGGTGAATGTGTAACAGGCGATGGCTGTTGTCTGTGAACGCAATGGAGACATTGGGGAAGTTCACCGCACTGGTAGTATCGCCTTGGTCAGAGTAGCGGACGAATTTTTCAGCCACTTCCAAACCGATATTGGCTTGAGCTTCTTGGGTAGAGCCGCCAATGTGGGGGGTGAGAATGACATTATCAAAGGCACGCAAGGGCGAGACAAATTCCTCATCTGCCGATTTTGGTTCTTTGGGGAAGACATCAATGGCAGCCCCCAGTATCTTGCCACTTTCTAAGGCGGCCGCTAAGTCATCAATGTTCACACAGCCACCACGAGAGGCATTGATGAAAAATGAGCCATCCTTCATTTTATTAAAATCACGAGAGGTTATCATGTCACGAGTACCAGGCAGGTCAGGAACGTGCAGAGTTACCACGTCGGCTTTTTCTAGAAGCTCATCAAAGCTACTCACTTGCACGGCATTACCCAGTGGCAGTTTGGTCAGTGTGTCATGATAGATGACTTTCATGCCCAGACTTTCAGCAAGCACTGATAATTGTGAGCCGATAGAACCATAACCGACGATGCCCATGGTTTTACCACGCACTTCATGGCTGTCTGTGGCGGATTTGTTCCAACCGCCACGATGCACGACCGCATTTTTTTGGGGAATGCCACGCATGAGCATGATGGTTTCAGCCAGTACCAATTCAGCGACCGGGCGGGTATTAGAGTAGGGGGCGTTAAAAACAGGAATGCCCAGCTCCAAGGCGGCATCTAAGTCTACCTGATTGGTGCCGATACAAAAACAACCGATACAGACAAGTTTTTCGGCAGATTCTAGCACTTTGCGGCTAAGATGGGTGCGTGAGCGGATACCGATAAAGTGGGCATCTTTGATTTTTTCAATGAGTTCATCTTCATCAAGGGCAGTTTTGATGTACTCAATGTTGGTATAACCAGCTTCGTTTAGCACGTTTAGGGCGTTGTCATGGACGCCCTCTAAGAGCAAAAAGCGGATTTTGTCTTTGTTAAGAGATAGGTTCATGAAAAATCCTTATAAATCCTTATCAAAATAAAGGTTGGTTTGGCAAAGCCATATTTATACACTCATTTGGTGGATTTTGCAAAGGGTTTTGGGGGTTTTTTGTAACTTAGGCGGTTGTACTTAGGCTTGTGCTTAGACCAAGACATCATGATTATCAACTTAACGATGATGAATGTTAAAGAGATTTTGAAAAATACACATGCTAACAATGTGTGTAAATGTTGGGTGTCGGTAAATTTTTGTTTTAAATTAAAAAGCCATGACATAATCATGATATAACCATGATATAATAGTACTCTTAAAATGGTCAGATTAGAATTTTACTAAAACATGTGCTATAATCTGCCACTTTTAAATTTCTCCAAAATTATTGCCGTGCAAGCGGTTCAATCTTGCATTTAAATATTGCACGATTGCTCTTGCAAAACTGGTGTGTGATGAGTGAGTAACTTCAAATTCATTTAACCGCATGCCAACCATCATGACCTTGTCAAGCTCATTTAATGGGTTTGAAATGCCATCATCAAAAGTCATCAAGTGGTTATGAATGCCTGATGAATTGGATGATGTATACATAGGTTTTTCTTTCAACCCTTATCTGAGATGGTAATCCGATATGAGCGTTCACACCCCTGTAACTCCCCCACAAAATGCAACCAATGACTACTACTTGACCCGTCAAAATCAGATGGAGTCTAATGTCAG
>ERZ1023288.126-NODE-126-length-19913-cov-53.726961_pt1 | contig 19913 bp, 22 predicted proteins | sample MGYA00380468_ERZ1023288 | MGnify/ENA primary metagenome ERZ1023288 (study PRJEB33173, sample SAMEA4830366) | metagenome | study: EMG produced TPA metagenomics assembly of the PRJEB25223 data set... | reverse complement strand
CGGGTAGGTCGGATACTTGTATCCGACATTACTTAAAATATAAATTTGTCGGATTTAAGAATCCGACCTAATTCCTTATAAATTAGTAGTTTAGATATTTATATCCAACACAATTTGTCATGCGAGTGCTTTCTGGCATAAACGCCTAAGCTAAGGTTAAAAATATAATGTTCGTATTTGTCATGAATTGACTATAGAATCATATAGTCGAAGACTTGAAAAAATTATGCCCTTGGCTCATCTTGCCGTACTCTCTGCGACTTGTCGCTTTATACTGATTGTCACCTTTCCCGAGTATAGTTATCAATTAAAGAGTGCTTAACGAATATGCTAAGTATGTTCTATAATAGCGACAGAAATAGTGGGATTACTATTTTTATTATAATTTCAGTAAATTGAGGGAAATGCATGCGGGAATTAGAAATCCTTGCGCAGATTGAGAATCACCATTTATTTGCTCCCTTAAATGCCGAGCAAAGGAAAAGCCTGCTTGCCAATAGCCGTGTGCAGCAGTACCAAGAAGATGCGCTTATTTTTAATAAGAATGAAGCGACTTCTGCTTTTTTCTTTATTTTGGAAGGGGCGGTGCGTCTGTATTTCAGTGCACCAGACGGCAAGGAGAAAACCGTCAGGATTTTTGAAAAGGGCAGCAGCTTTGCCGAAGCCTTGATGTTTATGGCACGCGATAGCTATCCCGCCAATGCGATGGCAGTGATGCCGAGCAAATTATTAGTGGTTAATAGCCATTTTTACCGCAAGATGATTAGCCAACATGCGGATTTGGCGGTCGCCTTATTGGCAAAATGCTGCGAGCATATTCATTTGCTCAGTCAGCAGATTGAGATGCTGAGCGTTTTAGATGCACGCAGCCGTTTTGTGCAATATATCCGTCAGCAATTGCCCGTCAATGCCGGCGACGGCTATCGTTTGTATATCCCTATGCCGAAAAAAGATTTGGCGCAGTATTTGGCTATTCGTCCAGAAACCTTGTCGCGGCTGATTCGCCAATTGGAAAACGAAGAGATTTTACAATGGCAGCAGCAGAATTATGTGGTCGTGCAATCGTTGGCAAGACTGCAGGAGTAGTGAAATTTTTTCATCGTGCAGTTTTTTTGCTCATGCAAAAAAACATCCGTGCAAAATTTCAAAATTTAGATAAAATACGCTGATTTTCATTCTTTTATTTCTATGCAAAGCAAAAAACACCAATGTGCGATTGTCTGCGCGTCCACTTCTTCTTTAGATGATTTTGAAGGTAAGCCTAAAAATATTCAGGTCTTGCGTTTACATGTCCACACGCCGCCTAATAATGATTATTTAGACGGACAAAATCTGCGCGCGCAAAGCTTTTACCGTTGGATGCAAAATAACCCTAAATTATTGCCTAGCACACAGCCGCCTGATATGGAATCTATTGTAGAAACGTTTGAATATTTGGCTAAAAAAGGCTATACCGATATTATCGTGCCGACGATTTCTTCTACCTTGAGCCGCACTTATGCCGATGTGAGCGATATTGCGCGTTTGATGCGCAAGCAGGTTACCGTCCATGTGGTAGATACCGGCACTGTCGGCATTATGGAAGGCTTGTTTTCTCTAAAAGCCAATCAAATGCTTAATGAGCATTACACGCCTTTGGAGATTGTGCGGCGTTTAACGGTGATGGCGCGGCAGATGCACATTTTCTTTGTTTTGGATTCCACGCAATATTTGGTGAAAAACGGGCGTATTTCCACGATGAAAGGCGCTTTAAGTACGATTTTCAATATCAAGCCTATTTTGCATTTTCATAACGGTTCGCTCAAGCAGGCCGGCAAAATCGCTAAAATCGAAAATGCGATTGAGCATTTAATGAAATTGGCGAAAGAAACGCAGGAAGGGCGGCGCGCGCAAATTATCGGCATGTATAGCGGCGATAGTGCTTTATACAAAAGGCTGGAAGATCAATTGCAGCGCAGCTACGGGGTAAAAGTGCCTGCTTATCCGATTACGCCGGTTGTGGGTGCGCATATCGGTCCGCGAGCTATCGGCTTAGGGTTGTGGCTGCATGATCACAGTGATATTAAAGGTTTATAGCCGAAAAACAGGAGATAGATATCAGGGGTGATAAAACCCATGCGCGAAATAATTCAGCGTGAAGACTATCGGATATATCAGGGTATCTAATAAGCTGAGTTGCGTTTCTTGGCTGATAAGAAAGGGAATCACGAGAAAACGGGCGAGCAGGTAATAGGTGATGAGTACGATGATCCATAAGAGCCCCTTTTTCCACAAATAAGCCCAAATAAGAGTACTGGCATTGACGGCGCTGTGGCGGGCAATGGTCTGTGCGATGTCTTGCGCACTGCGTGAACCGAAGAACTGATGCCAAAGGTTATCGGTTTTCTGCGCTGCTTCTGCGGCGGCGATTTCATAAACGCGTTCGTAAATGCGCGCTTCCAGATAGATTTTGAGATTGAGGCGATGGCTGCGGTAAATATCTTTGAAAAAGCGCAGATAGTGCAGAGATTGCCAAATGCCCTGCAAGAGCGAGATGAAATAGCTTAGAGCAATTAAAAATACGGCGGCAGCGTGGCTGAATAATACGGGAATGAGCAAAACTGCGGCAATCAGCAGCAAGCTATTGATACTTAGCCTGATGAGTGCATGTTTAAATTGCCGGCTGAGCAGACTTTGCACTTCTTGCACCGCTTCTTCGCTGCCGCGGGCGATGCCGGCGGCAATGCCTTCTTCTTCTTGTTCGGTAACAAAATGTTTGGCGATGTTGGTCGTAGCAAAGATGGCGAGCGGAATCAGAAAATGCAGCATGGCGGCGGTATTGAGAATAAGAAGTTCAGCCACTATAGTTGAAGAATTGAAAAAATGACACAAGGTGATGAGTGGCAAGCATTACAGAAATTAAAGCAAGGTGAGTCGAATCTGTAACTCTTTAATTGGATATTCAGGCAAAAAGGCTGCATAGAGGCAGCCTTTTTGTTTTGTCTTAAATGCTGGGTTTGGTGTTTTTCTCCGCTTCCAGAGCATCGCGTTCGGCTTGTTTGTATTCGGGATTTTGTAAATCCAGATGTGTATCCATCATGCTGGCAAGGGTAAGCGTGGGTTTTTTATGCGAAGAGCATTCGTAAGCAAAGACTTTTTCAGGTTCTTGGCACCAGCGCCAATAATTGCTGTCGCTGCCGCCCAAGGTAGGTTCGCCGTATTTTTCTTTGGCGGTGGCTTGTAGAGCGGCGAGGTTTTCATCGGTGCGCGGTAGGGAGTACATGATGCGGCTGACGACAATGCTGTCGCGTTTGCCGTTGAGCGTGTCGGTGCTGAAATAGACGTTTACGCTTTGCTTGCCGTCTTTGAGTCTGAGGTTTTTAGCGATTTTGGTTTTGTAGTCAAAGGGGCTGCCGCCGGTTTCTAATTTGCCCATTTCTCCGTTGGGATATTTTGCCGCTAAGGCGGCTTGCGCTTCTTCCACGCTCATGCCCAGACGTACGCCGGCGACGTCAAACTGCGTGACGTCGGGTTTGTTGTCCAAATCCGCCGCATGGGCGAAGGCGCTAAGGGCTAAACTTAAGCTTAATAAAGTTTTTTTCATAGTTTCTCTTTTCATAGTTTCTCCTTGTAAATAAACGCGGCATTATAGCAAAGTCTTATGCGGCTGCCGCATTAGCGCTGACAATGCGGGCAGAAGAAGCTGTTGCGTTGCCCAATGCTTTGTTTTTCGATAACGGCGGCGCAGTTCGGGCAGGCTTCTCCGGCGCGTCCGTAAACGTTCAGGCTTTGTTGGAAGTAGCCGTTGGTGCCGTCGGGTTGCACAAAGTCGCGCAATGTGGTGCCGCCAAGGGCGATGGCGCGTTGCAGTTCGGCTTTGACTTGTTGCACGAGTCGTTCGGCTTCGCTGGGGCTGATGCTGTTTGCGGGGCGATTGGGGTGGATGCGGGCTAAAAAGAGGGCTTCGCTGGCGTAAATATTGCCGACACCGACCACGGTTTCTTGGTTCATGAGATGGGTTTTGACGGCGCTTCTGCGTTTGCGGCTGCTTTGGTAGAAGTAGTCGCCCGTGAAGTCTTGGCTTAAGGGTTCCGGCCCGAGGCGGGCGAGTTGTGGCGGGGTTTGACGCGGGTCGATAACAGCGAAGCTGCCGAATCTGCGCGGGTCGTGAAAGCGCAATTGTTGGGTATTGTCGAGAGTGATCAGGATATGGTCATGGGTTTTGCGCGGCGCGGTCAGCGGTACGATGCGTAGGCTGCCGCTCATGCCGAGATGGATCAGCAGGCTGGTGTCGGCTTTGTCGCTGTCGATGATGAGGTATTTACCGCGGCGACGAATGGCGGTGAATTGGCGCGCAATCAGTTGTTGCAGAGCTTGCTTGTCTACGGCTTGGCGCAGTTTCGCTACGCGGCTTTCAATTTGGGCGATGCGGTGTCCGATGAGATGGGGTTCGAGTCCGGCGCGGGTGGTTTCGACTTCTGGCAGTTCGGGCATGATGATTCTCAGTGTTGGTCAAGCCAATAGGATAGAGGCAGGGATAGACGCGGTTTGAGTTGCTCGTGGCAGAGGTAAACGCGGTCTTGATGTTGCAGATAATGACTGCGGTTAAAGGGGTTGTAGGCGCCGAATGTCCAGTCGTCCTCGCCGTTAAAACGCAGGGTAATCGCCGCTTCTTCGGGCGGTAGTTTGGTCGCCGTTGCAGGATAGGATTGCGGGCAGCCGTGGCGAAGTTGTTCCAACCATGCGGCGAGTTTGGGCGCGGTTTGTCCTTGATGCTGCCAATCGTTTTGAGCTTGGAAGCTCAAGCGGGTGTCGGCACGGATGATTTCCAGACTGTGCAGCGGCTCGGGCAGGGGCAGAGCGGTATCGCGGAGCTGCGTTTCATAGCGATAGAGTCCTGCGCAGAGCAGGGCGGCGCCGAGCCAAAAGAGCCAAAGAGCGGTGATGCTTTTCATGTCATGAGAGACGGTAGCGGCGGATAAAGCGGCGGCGTAGATACAGGTCCAGGAGTAACACAAGACATGGGAAACCGAGGAGCAGGCCTGCCCAGAGGAATTCTTCGCTGCGCTTGAGGTTAATGAATTGGTCGCCCAGTAGGGGGCGGGCGATGGTTTCGCTGCCGCCGGTGTCGGCGATGTGCGAGACGATGGCTTGGGCGAGGGCTAGGTTGCCGCCGCGATGTAAGGCGGCAGCGGTGAATAGGTCGCTATCGCCCAGTATGAGCAGGGTTTGGGTTTTGCCGTTGATGTCGCGGCTGAGCAGATAAGCAAGTCCCAGCGGTCCTGCCTGTTCGTCCGCATCCGCATTGTGTTCGATATGCCCTGTGATGGGGGCAGTTTCGTTCCAGCTGCGCGGCGAGGATTGGAGCAGAAGATGGCGTTGCCAGCCTTCGGCGCTGCCTGCCTCGTCCGCAAAGGCGACGCTGCCCGCAAGCAAGGGCAATTGCGTGAGTTCGGCGGTAATGGGATGTTGATTGTTCGTGGCGGCAGGGATGACACGCGGATCGGCAAGCCCGATTTCTTGTCCTGCCGTATCGACGACTACGCCGGGCAGGACGCGCAGTCCGCTGATGACCTGCAAGACGGAAGGCAGGAAATGTTGTTGGGTATCGGTGCTAAAGACGAGATTTCCGCCTTGGCGGAGGTAGGTGTCGATGGCGGCGTTGAGATGCGCGCTATTATGCGCATCGGGGTCGGCGATAAAGGCAAGGTCGGCGTTTTCGGGCAGGTTGATGTGGCGTTTTAAATCGATGCTGACGATATTCAGCTGCGGGCTTTGCAAGGCGGCATATAAGTCCCGCCACGAACCGCCGATGTCGGCAAAGGGTGCGCGTTCGCCGTTGCCTTGCAGATGCACGATTTGCCGCGCTTCTGCGCCTTGCAATGTTAAGATGCTGCGCGCAATGCCTTCGGGCGAGGCGAATTCCAAACGTTCTCCCTTATCGCCGACTTGCACATAAATTTGCCCGATGCGGCTGATGTCGTGATTTTTTACGGCGACGGGGTCGGTGTTGGGATCGATAATGCGCAATTGCAATTGCGGCAGATGTTGGCGCAGCGGAATCAGGCTGTCTTCAATGGCGCGGATGAGGCGGGGATTACGGTCGATATAGGCATAAATCTCAATCGGCGCCTCAATTGCCGCCAATTGGGCGCTTTGCCGCGTATTGAGCGTGAGCAGGGGTTGTTCGCGCAGCGTGATGCTGCTGCGCAAATTCAGCGATAAATAGCCGCCGCCAAGCAAAACAGCCAACATCAATACAAAAAGCAGAGAACGGGAAAGCAAGCGCATGAGCAGTTATACTGAAGCAAAAAAGGATATTGTAATGGAAAAAGCACCGCAAGGGGCGGAGGATATTGCCGCTTTATTGGATTATTTATGGCTGCAAGAAGGTTTGGCGGATAGCAGTTTGCACAGCTACCGCAGCGATTTGCAATTGGCACAGGCGTATTTGAGCGTGCCTTTGCGCGAGGCGAGTCGGGAAGAATTGGCGCAATGGCTGGCGGCGATGCAGGAAAGCGGCAAATCGGCGGCAACGCGCGCGCGCATGCGTGCCGCCTTAATGCGTTTTTATCGCTTCGCCCTTGCGCAGAATTGGCGCGAGGATAATCCCGTCACAGAATTGGGGCGGGCGAAAATTCGCCGCCAATTGCCGCCTTTATTAACGGAGGCGCATGTGGAAGCCTTATTAGCCGCGCCCGATGCGAATGAAGCCTTGGGTCTGCGCGACCGCGCGATGTTGGAAATCCTCTATGCCTGCGGTTTGCGCGTAAGCGAATTGGTCGGGCTGCAATTGCGGCAAGTCGCCATGGACGCGGGGTATCTGCACATTATCGGTAAAGGCAGCAAAGAACGCTTGGTACCGATGGGCGAAATGGCATTGGCGACATTGCAGGAATATTTGCGCCGCGCGCGCCCGTCATTGCTTAACGGACGCAAAAGCGAAGCGGTCTTTGTCACGGCAAGAGGCACGGCGCTGACAAGGCATGCCTTCTGGCATCGGATTAAATTACATGCCGCAAACGCCGGACTGGATGCGGAAAATCTGTCGCCGCATACCCTGCGCCATGCCTTTGCCAGTCATTTATTGGCGCATGGCGCGGATTTGCGCAGCATACAACTGCTATTGGGGCATAGCAGTCTCTCGACCACGCAGATCTACACCCATATTGCAGACGCCAGATTAAAGCAAATTTTTCAACAGCATCATCCCCGTGCTTAAAAGGGAAATACGCCGCAAAATGACGTTCTCTTAATTTTGCATAAAAAGCCGCTTTTTCAGCGGCGGAAAGCGTTATCATGCGCCAATGAAAACATCTAGTAATATCACTGCCAATATCCTATTAAGTATCTTGAGCTTAAGCTTTTCTGCGCAAGCCTTTGCCCAAAATCATACGCTCTCGCCGCCGAATCAACGAGTGGAAAATTTACTCAATTACGGTGTCGATTTGCCCTTTTTAGGTCGCAATAGCAATCTCACGCCGGTGCCCGCCGTTCCTAAGCAAGAAAAACAAAATGATAGACAAACAGAAGTGCCGGCACATATTTGGCCTGAGTTTACCAATCAAGCTGAATTTCATACCTTATTGCCGGATTTGACTCATTTGCAAGCTCTGATGCATAACCCTGAAGAATTGGAGGAAATCAGCCTGAGTCCGATTGCCGGTTTGTATCAGGTAGTTATCGCTAATGACGTTTATTATCTCAGCCGCGACGGACGTTATCTATTTGAGGGCAACCTATTGGATTTGAGCAGCAGGGAAAATTTATCCGATCACCGTCGCAATCAAATGCGCAGGCAATTGCTGTCAGAACTTAACGAAATCGACGTCATCGCTTTCGCACCTAAAAAAGCACAGCATCAAGTTACGGTTTTTATTGATGTGGACTGTCCTTATTGCCGTGTCATCTATGACAAAGCCGATCAATATAATGAATTGGATATAGAAATGCACTTTGCGCCCTTCCCGCGTAACGGGCCGAATTCTACAGCATATGCGCAATTATCGGCGGTATGGTGTGCATCCGATCGCAAGCAAGCCATGCATCAAGTCAATCAAGGATTGGCTTTATCAGCCGTTAATTGTCAGGAATATATTAAAAAACCGCATGTTGTGGGGATGAAAATGGGCGTTAACGCCACCCCGACCTTCGTGCTTGAAAACGGCAGCCTCATCCGAGGCTATGTTGCACCGCAAAATCTTGCCCGTTTATTAGAGAATCAATAGCAAAGGAGTGCGCATAATTATGCAAAGCAGGGGGGTAAAAATCCGTCCAATCGCAGCTGAGAAGACATTTAAAACAGCGTCTGCCGCCGCAGCATTGCATTGCTTACGCTTTTTCAATTATTCAAACGGCGCAAAAATAGAAAAGACGTGTGATAAATCTTGCTATTAAGGCAAAAAACATGTAGCATTTGCGCCCTTATTTTTCGTGTTCGGAGAAACTTATCATGTTTAAAACTTTTAGCGCTACGCCAAGCAGCGTAAGCCGCGATTGGTATGTGGTTGATGCTGAGGGGAAAACCCTAGGTCGTTTAGCAACTGAAGTTGCCCGCCGTTTACGCGGCAAACACAAGCCGGAATTCACCCCGCATATCGACACTGGCGACTACATCATCGTTGTCAATGCAGATAAAATTGCAGTAACAGGCAAAAAAGGCCAAGACAAAATGTATTACAGACACACAGGATTCGTGGGTAATATGAAAAGCGCCAATTTTGACCAAATGCAAGAACGCCGCCCCGGCAAAGTTCTCGAATTGGCGGTTAAAGGTATGATGCCTAATGGTCCCTTAGGTCGTGCCCAATTGAAAAAATTGAAAATTTATGCCGGTGCAACACATGAACATGCGGCTCAGCAACCAATCGCGCTTGAAATTTAAGGATTAACAATGTCAGAGCAATATTACGCCACAGGACGCCGCAAAACCTCATCAGCGCGCGTATTCCTTCGCCGCGGCAGCGGCAATATCGTTGTGAACCAAAAACCGTTAGATGAGTATTTTGGTCGCGAAACCTCACGCATGGTCGTTCGTCAGCCATTAGAAACCGTGGATATGAAAGAAAACTTTGATTTCTACATTACCGTTTCAGGCGGCGGCTCAAGCGGTCAAGCCGGTGCGATTCGTCACGGCATCGCGCGTGCTTTGCGTGCTTATGATGAAAACTTGCGTGAACCTTTGCGCCGTGCGGGCTTCTTGACTCGTGATGCGCGTGAAGTAGAGCGGAAAAAAGTCGGCTTGCACAAAGCCCGTCGCGCAACGCAATTCTCAAAACGTTAAGCGATTATTCCGAACACAGCCCGACTTTCTTTTATGGGAAGTCGGGTTTTTGTTTTATAGTCGATTAAAATTGCAATGATATGCGATTAATGCCTGAACATTGATGCAAGAGGCTTTATACTGAAGTGCTTTTTTCATAGGGGAATGATATGCGAGGATTCATGGTGGCGGCGACAGCCGTTTTGCTCTTAAATGCCTGCCAAAGCGGACAATCAGGCAATATTGCACAGGCGGTAGATCTTAAGGAAAAAACGACAGCTGTTGCGCAGACGGCACAAACTGTCCGAGATTTTGAGGATTGGAAGGCGCAATTTAAACAGCGTGCGATTGCCGCAGGTTATCAGCCGCACATGTTGGCAAGGCTGATTGATGCGGCGCAGGAAAATCCGCGGATTGTGGCGCAGGACAGAAAACAGTCTGAATTTGCCAAAATGCCTTGGGAATATCTCGATTCGGCAGTAACGGCAGGACGGATTCAAAAAGGACGCGAACATTATCAGGCAAATGCCGATTTATTGAATCGTTTTGCACAGCAAAGCGGTGTGCCGGCAGAAATCATTACCGCCATTTGGGGGATAGAAAGCGGCTTCGGGGCAAATACGGGTAATGCGGATTTGGTCAATGCATTGGCGACTTTGGCTTTTGAGGGGCGGCGGCGCGAATTTGCCGAGCAGCAATTATTAGCCCTCTTAGATTTATTGCAGCGCGACGATGTGGAATGGTCGCAATTGCAGGGCTCTTGGGCGGGCGGCATGGGGCATACCCAGTTTATTCCCGCCACATGGCGGCAATACGGCAGCGACGGCGACGGCGACGGCAGACGCAATCCTTGGCAGAAAGCCGATGCTTTGGCTTCGACGGCGCATTATCTCGGCTCCAGCGGTTGGATACGCGGTCTGCCTTGGGGTTATGAAGTACAGTTGCCGCAAGGTTTTGATGCCCAATTAATCGGGCAATCCTTGCCGCTGAGCGATTGGGCGCGAATGGGCTTGGTCAGTCTGAGCGGAGAGAATTTTGCTGCACTTAATCAAGCGGCGGAATTATGGCTGCCGGCAGGGGTGAATGGTCCTGCCTTGTTGCTGACGAAAAATTTTCGCGTGATTCGCGTATATAACAATTCAAGCAGCTATGCTTTGGCGGTAGCTTTATTGGGCGACGGGATTGCCGGACGCGCAGGTCTACAAAGTGCTTGGCCGCGTCATGAAAAAGCTTTATCGCGCGCGCAAGTGCAGCAATTGCAAAACCGTTTAACGCAAATAGGCTATGATACGAAAGGCAGCGACGGGATTTTAGGCAATAATACGCGCAATGCTTTTGCTTTGTGGCAGGCGGCAAACGGACAAGTACCGGACGGCTTTATTTCGCAAGGTAGCGCGGCATCCTTATTGCAATAAGAATCAAGCTCTTTGCAGCATTCTATGTAAAAAGTCTGCCTTTGTCGGGCATGAGTGCCCGAGCTGCCGTTAATTTAATTCATGTCTCAAAACAGAGCGTTATTTGAAATTCAAGTATGTATCTTTGTCATGAATTGACTGTGCGTACAAGTAAGCTTAGCCAAGTCCTAGTGCTTTTTCAGTTTTTTGACTGAAAACAAGACTTGCATTGGGGTTTGTGTAAAGGTCTTCGATGAAAAAGATTGCAGATGCTATAGCCGAAGAATTGAAAAGTATGACGAACTTGACTCGTCTTGCCCTACGCTCTTGTACTACTTTTTAACACTTCTCCGACTATGTAAAGTCTTTCGCCGAATGGATTAATACGCATTCTGCAGCAAATCAAAATTAATCTGCTGCACGCTCTCAATGCCGCGGAAATATTGCTGCGCCTCTTGAATATCCTTGTCCTGCGCAATGCCGATAATCATCGTGGAGAGCATCGGATAATCGCTTAAGATGCTTGCGCCGTATTTCTCAACCGCGGCAAGCAGCGCGGCATTACCGCTTTCTTCGTCATAACGGATAATCAGGCTATGCTGATCATAAGCAGGAATGGGGCGGTTCAGCTCGGCAGGAGCGGAAAAATAGCTGTCGAAATATTGGCAGGCGCTAAGGCATAGGGCGCCGCCGAGTAAGAGCATCACACGCATGATTCTTTCCCAAAACTAAAAAGCGAATTATACCGCATCCGCGCTAAGGGCAAAGCCTTGCGCCGACTTTTGCATTGCTTCGACCATATCGGCGAAAAAAAAAGCCCAAGCACGGGGCTTGGGCGCTAGGCTTATTCAGCCAATTCGGCATGGATTTCCTGTAAGGAGCGGACTTGTTCCTCGCTTTGCTCGCGCGCCAGCGCGGTAGCGATAGCCATACCGCCCGCCATTGTGGTGGTGTAATGCACTTTGTGCATCAGGGCTTGGCGGCGGATGTCGTAGGAATCGGCAATCGACTGCTTGCCCTCGGTCGTATTGATGATGAGGTCAATCTCGCCGTTGATGATGTGGTCAACGATATGCGGCCTGCCTTGGGCGACTTTATTCACGCGTTCGCAGGCAATGCCTTGGGCTTGCAGGGCGGCGGCGGTGCCGTCTGTAGCGACTAATTGATAGCCCGCCCCCAAGAGCAGACGTGCGGCTTCGGCGGCTTTGTTCTTATCTTTGTTTTTCACAGAGATAAAGACGCGTCCGCCTTGTTTGGGCATGCGCTCGCCCGCGCCGCGCTGCGCTTTTTGGAAGGCTTCGGCAAAGCTCTCGCCCACGCCCATGACTTCGCCGGTGGATTTCATTTCCGGCCCGAGAATGGGATCGACGTTTTGGAATTTGGCAAAGGGGAAGACGGCTTCTTTGACGGCATATTTTTTCACGGCAATCGGTGCGTGAATGCCTTGTTCCGACAGACTTTGCCCCGCCATGCAGCGAGCGGCGATTTTCGCCAGCGAACGCCCCGTTACTTTCGAGACGAAAGGCACGGTGCGCGAAGCACGCGGATTGACTTCCAAGACGAAAATGTCTTCGCCCTGCACGGCAAATTGCGTATTCATCAGCCCGATGACGTTCAACGCCAATGCCATTTCTTTGGCTTGACGCGCAATTTCATCGGCGATATGGGCGGGCAGACGATAGGGCGGCAAAGAGCAGGCGGAATCGCCGGAATGTACGCCGGCTTCTTCGATATGCTCCATGATGCCGCCGACAACTACCTGTTTGCCGTCACTGATGACATCGATATCGACTTCTATCGCATCGTTTAAGAAGCGGTCGAGCAAAATCGGCGCATCGGGGGAAACATGAATGGCTTCCTGCATATAATGCTCAAGGTCTTGGTCGTTATAGATAATTTCCATAGCACGACCGCCCAAAACATAGGACGGACGCACCACCAAGGGATAGCCGATTTCTTGGGCTTTTTGCAGAGCGGTCGCGGTGTCGCTGGCGGTACGGTTCGGCGGCTGGCGCAGATTCAGGGTTTGCAGCAATTGCTGGAAGCGTTCGCGGTCTTCGGCGCGATCGATAGCATCGGGGGAGGTGCCGATGATGTTTACGCCCTCGGCTTCCAAAGCACGCGCCAGTTTCAGCGGCGTTTGTCCGCCGTATTGCACGATGACGCCGTCGGGCTGCTCCACACGCACGATTTCCAGCACGTCTTCTAAAGTCAGCGGCTCGAAATAGAGGCGGTCGGCGGTGTCGAAATCGGTGGAAACGGTTTCGGGGTTGCAGTTCACCATAATGGTTTCGATGCCGTCTTCTTTGAGGGCTAAAGCGGCATGCACGCAGCAATAGTCGAATTCAATTCCTTGTCCGATGCGGTTTGGGCCGCCGCCTAAAATCATGATTTTGCGCTTATCGCTCGGCTCGGCTTCGCAGAATTCTTCATAGCTGGAATAGAGATAGGCGGTGCTGCTGGCAAATTCCGCCGCACAAGAATCCACGCGCTTATACACCGGCAGCACGTTTAAGGTACGGCGCAATTCCCGAATCTCTTTTTCACTTTTGTCTGTGCATTGCGCCAAAGTCGCATCGGAAAATCCCGCACGTTTATAGGCATATAGATTGCCGGCATCTTGCAAATCGACATCGCCATCGCATAATGCCATTTCCATATCCATTATTTCCGCCATTTGCGCCAAGAACCAAGGATCTATCGCCGTGCTTTGATAGAGCTGCTCCACGCTCCAGCCTTGGCGCAACGCCTCCGCCACATGGAAAATCCGCTCGGGAGTCGGCGTAGAGACCAAACCTTGCAAATCTTCCCCCGCCGTATCCATACGGCTGAAGCCCAAATGCCCTTCTTCCATAGAACGAATCGCTTTATGCAGCGATTCTTTAAAGGTGCGCCCAATCGCCATCACTTCGCCCACCGCTCGCATCTGCGTATTTAAGCGGCGGTTGGTCTGTTTGAATTTCACAAAATCAAAACGCGGAATTTTAACTACCACGTAGTCAATCGCCGGTTCAAATGAAGCAGGCGTAACGCCGCCGGTGATTTCGTTTTTCAGCTCGTCGAGGGTGTAGCCCACCGCCAAACGCGCCGCCACCGAAGCAATCGGGAAGCCGGTGGCTTTTGATGCCAAGGCGGAAGAACGGCTGACGCGCGGATTCATCTCAATCACAATCACGCGACCGTCTTTGGGATTGACCGCAAATTGCACATTAGAACCGCCGGTTTCCACGCCGATTTTGCGCAAAATGGCTATCGAAGCATCGCGCAGGACTTGGTATTCCTTATCGGTCAAAGTTTGGGCGGGGGCGACGGTAATCGAATCGCCGGTATGCACGCCCATCGGATCGAAATTCTCAATCGAGCAGACGATAATCGCATTGTCGTTTTTATCGCGCACCACTTCCATTTCAAACTCTTTCCAGCCCAGCAAAGATTCTTCGAGCAAGACTTCATTGGTCGGCGAAAGCTCCAAGCCGTAAGCGGTAATCTCTTCAAATTCATCTTTATTGTAAGCAATGCCGCCGCCCGAGCCGCCTAATGTAAAAGAGGGGCGGATAATCACGGGAAAGCCCAATTGCGCCTGCGCCGCACGCGCTTCTTCCATCGTATGCACGGCAAAAGATTTGGCGCTTCCCAAGCCGATTTCATCCATCGCCTGCTTGAACAAATCGCGGTCTTCGGCGGTTTCAATCGCCTTCACCGAAGCCCCGATCAATTCCACGCCGTATTTCGCCAATACGCCATGCTTTGCCAAATCCAAGGCGCAATTAAGCGCGGTTTGCCCGCCCATGGTCGGCAAAATGGCATCAGGACGTTCTTTTTCAATGATTTTTTCAATCGTCTGCCATTGAATCGGTTCGATATAAGTCGCATCCGCCATTTCAGGATCGGTCATAATCGTGGCAGGATTGGAATTGACCAAAATAATGCGAAAACCTTCGCGCTTAAGCGCCTTGCAAGCCTGCGCGCCGGAATAGTCGAATTCGCAGGCCTGACCAATCACGATTGGTCCGGCACCGATGATAAGGATGGATTGAATATCGCTTCTTTTAGGCATAATGTTTCTCGTTTTGGGTTAATTTCATTAGATATTTGTATCTCATTCTATCGAGCTCATCCAGAGTTTGAGTGCAAATCCGATAAATAACACGCCGACTGCAGCCATGCCCAGTGCGGCAAGTTTGCGCCTTGTGCGAAAGGCTTGTACCAAGCGGTCGCCGGTAAAGGCTAATACGTTGAGATAGGCAAAGCTAATCAGTTGTAACAGTATCGCCAGCACCAAAAAGCTCAATGCCGGATGCGGATAAGTCGGATCAACAAATTGCACGAAAAATGAGAGGAAAAATAAAATCGCTTTGGGATTGGTCAGGCTCAAGGCAAGGGCGCGTTTGAAGACGTGTTTGGGCGGCGTACGCTCGCCCGCCTCCCTCTGTTCCCGCAAGCGGTTTTTCCACGTCTGTGCCGCACCTTTGAGCAATTGCCAGCCGATATAGGCGAGATATAGACCGCCTAAGAGTTGCACGCCGTGAAAAAGCACAGGGTAGAGTTTCAGCAATGTACCTGCGCCTAAGACGGTCGCCAACATGAGCAGGCTGTCGCCCAATAAAATGCCGAAAATGCTGCGGTAGGCGGTTTTCACGCCGTATTGTCCCGCCACGCTCAAGCAATACATGGAATTTGGCCCTGGAACCAAGATAATCGCGGTCGTGCCAATCAGATAGGCGGCGAGGTCGGTAATCCCAAACATGATGCACTAGATGTTTTTGAACATATCAATGCTGGCGCGCATATTGGCGCATGGCATTGGTAAAGCGCGAGAAGAGGATTTCCGCATCGCGCGGACCGGGGCCGGCTTCGGGGTGTCCTTGGAAGGCAAATACGGGTTTGTCCGTCCAAGCCAGCCCCTGCAATGTGCCATCGAATAAAGAGCGGTGCGTGGCAATCACATTGGCGGGCAGGCTGTTTTCGTCAACAGCAAAGCCGTGGTTTTGTGAGGTAATCATGACGCGTCCTGTCTGCGTATCCGCTACAGGATGATTGGCGCCGTGGTGTCCGTGCTTCATTTTGAGGGTTGTGGCACCGCCCGCCAAGCCCAGCAATTGATGTCCCAAACAAATGCCGAAAATCGGTATATTTTTCTCTAAAAAGACTTGAATGGCGGCGATTTGCGCTTTCAGCGGTTCGGGGTCGCCCGGCCCGTTGGATAGAAAAATGCCATGCGGATTCAGCGCCAGCGCTTCTTGTGCGGAGCAATCGGCAGGCACAAGCGTAATGCGGCAGCCGGCATGTGCCAATAGGCGCAGAATATTGCGTTTAATGCCGAAATCGTAGGCGACGATATGCAAATCGCCCGATTGTTCGGGATAGCTGTCGCTTGCCGCCTCCCAAATACTTTCTTGATTGTAGGGGCTGATGTCCTGTACGGAAACCTGCGTGGCAAGCGCCTGTCCTGTCATGCTCGGATGATTGCGGGCGGCGGCAACTGCGGCGGCTTCATCGATGTTATCACCGCACATCAGGCAGGCATTTTGCGCACCTTGCGTGCGCAGACGGCGCGTCAGCTCGCGCGTATCGATATCCGAAATGGCGACAATGCCTTGTTCTTTCAAATAATCCGACAACGAGCTTTCGGCACGCCAAGAGCTGTAAAAACTCGGCGCATCGCGCACCACCAATCCCGCCGCTTGGATTTTACCCGATTCCACATCTAAGCTGTTCACGCCCGTATTACCGATATGCGGATAGGTTAAGGTCACGATTTGCCCTAAATAAGAAGGATCGGTTAGGATTTCTTGATAACCCGTCATAGAGGTATTAAACACCAACTCGCCGCATTGCTGCCCTTCGGCACCAATCGCCCGCCCATGAAAAATGCTGCCGTCAGCCAGCGCAAGGATTGCTTTCTGCATGATATCTCCGCCGAATTTTTGATAAACCTGCTTATTTTAGCGGAAGCCTTTCGGCTTTGCCGAAAATTATCAGTTTATTTCCGATTTCTTATGTTTACCCGGCAAGGAAGCGGCGGCTGCAGAAGACAAAAAATAGTTTTATGTGAACTTATCGTTAATGCTTATAAAAAATTAGAGATATAAAAGTTTTCTTTTGTTGTTTTTCTGTGAAAAAAATAAATTTTGAATGGGGTGTTTCTTGTTATAAACAATAGTGCTAAAATTCTGATAAGGTAATACATGAGAAAGATGGAGGCATCTAATGAGCGTTTTGACACAGAAATCCTTTTCCCTCACACAATATGGCATTACACAAACAGCATTTCGTAATTTGCCGCCGGCTGCTTTATACCAACAAGCGCTGCAGCATGATTCGAAAGCCGCGATAACATCTAATGGCGCTTTAGTCGCTTATTCAGGCGAAAAAACAGGTCGTTCGCCTAAGGATAAACGAATTGTAGAACATGCCGATTCTTCACAGAATATTTGGTGGGGAGATATTAACATCAAATTAAGCGACGCTTCTTTTGTGGCAAACCGCGATATCGCAACCAAATTTTTAAGCAATGCCGAAACGCTCTACGTATTAGACGGTTTTGCCGGTTGGGATGCGCGTTATCGCCGTAAAATCCGCGTTATAACCACGCGTCCTTACCACGCGCTCTTCATGCACAATATGCTTATCCGCCCGACTGAAGCGGAATTAGCCGAATTCGGCGAGCCGGATTACGTTATCTTTAATGCCGGACAATGTCCTGCAGATGAAAGCGTCGAAGGTGTCAGCAGCAAAACCAGCGTTGCGCTTTCTTTCGAACGCAAAGAAATGGTAATTCTAGGTACGGAATACGCCGGTGAAATGAAAAAAGGCGTATTCACCATTATGAATTATCTCATGCCTTTAGAGGGAGAATTCCCTATGCATTGTTCCGCAACCGTTGAGCGCGGTGGCGAAACCTCTACCATACTTTTTGGCTTATCCGGTACAGGTAAAACCACCTTATCCGCCGACCCAAACCGCGATTTGATCGGCGATGACGAGCATGTTTGGACAAATGACGGCGTATTTAATATTGAAGGCGGATGCTATGCCAAAGCCATTGACTTATCGGCAGAAAAAGAGCCTGATATTTACGGCGCGATTAAATTCGGCGCAGTATTAGAAAATGTAGTGCTTGATGAAAACCATCATGTGGATTTTAGCGATACCAGTATCACGCAAAATACTCGCGTCAGTTATCCGATTGAATTTATAAATAATGCACGCATTCCTTGTGTTGCAGGACAGCCTAAAAACGTTATATTCCTGACTTGCGACGCCTTTGGTGTTCTGCCTCCTGTGGCAAAACTCAATCCGGCACAAGCGATGTATCACTTCATTTCAGGCTATACCGCCAAAGTTGCCGGAACAGAAATGGGAGTAACTGAGCCGCAAGCAACCTTCTCCGCCTGTTTCGGTGCGCCCTTTATGGTTTGGCATCCTGCAAAATATGCGGAACTGTTAGCGGAAAAAATTCGGGAACATCAAGTGGATGTTTGGTTGGTGAATACCGGCTGGGCCGGCGGCGCTTACGGTAGCGGTGAAAGAATCAAATTAAAATATTCTCGCGCCATTGTCGATGCCATCAATACAGGCAAGCTCAAAGATGCTCCAAGTATTACTGATCCGCGTTTTGGTTTTGAAATTATTACCCAATGTCCTGATGTACCTTCCGATATTTTGCAGCCGCAAAATGCTTGGTCAAATCAGGAAGATTATGTCAAACAAGCAAACGATCTCGTCGAACGATTTGAGAATAATTTCAATAAAAACTATATCAATCAAGCGAATGACGAATTGAAATCGGCAATGCCGAAAAAAATCGTCTAAGGCGAACAGGATGAAGATAGTCTGCAAAAGCGAATTTTGCAGACTATCTCACTGCTAACAATAGAAAAATTACAGAAACATAAGCAAAAGTTATCACGACTGAGATTGAACATTGCTATAATGCATCTCTCTTATTTGTGAATTAGGACATTAAAGCCATGTTAATACTGACGCGAAGGATTGGTGAAACCATCATCATTGATGATGAGATCCAAGTGACAGTACTAGCGGTTAAAGGCAATCAAGTTCGTTTAGGAATTGAAGCACCAAATCATATTGCTGTTCATCGAGAGGAAATCTATCAGCGGCTTTTACAAGAAAATACTGAAGAGATCGCAAAAGATTAAGATAATATGAAGCCGCAAGTACAAAAAAAAAGTTGCCACTTTACGGCAGCTTTTTTTTTGTATATAATTAGCCACCTCATTACGGAGAGGTGGCCGAGTGGCTGAAGGCGCTCCCCTGCTAAGGGAGTATAGGGCTTATACCCCTATCGAGAGTTCGAATCTCTTCCTCTCCGCCACTAACGATAAAAAGCAGCTTACTAAGCTGCCTTTTTTATTGCTGTTTTTTAAAGATTGGAAGCGAAAAATGCTTTAATCACATAGAATTACAATCATTTAATTGGTTTCTATTCGTTTCTCAAGGTTTCTTAAAGTTTCTCAAAGTAACATTTCAAAAAAGGCAAAAAGGGGAAACAAAGGGGAAACAAATTTTTTGCGATATGCTCTCTTCTGTCTCAGAAAACTGAATAAACATGAAGCTAAGAGAGATCGTTGTCAAACAAGCAAAGCTTCCTCAAAAAGCCAGGAAAATCTTCGATGGTGGTGGTTTATTCCTATACCTGACTCCTAGCGGAAAATATTGGTATTACCGCTATCGCTTTGCTGGCCAAGATAAAGTCATGCCACTGGGCAAGTATCCACAGATGAGTTTAAAAGAAGCTCGCATCGCGCATATGGACGCCAAAATGAAGCTGAGCCAAGGAATTGAGCCAGCTTATGAAAAACGTCGCGCAAAACAAGAAAAAGAACGTTATTACAGCAATTCTTTTGAAGAAATTGCAAGAGAATGGTATCGGCACGTCGCGCCTGAATGGAAAAATCCCAAACACGTGCAGCAAGTCATCAATACCCTAGATAGTGTAGTCACAATACCCTTAACTACATCGCCATAATCCGAATCTCCACCGCTGCCACGAATGAAGCTGCCCGCTTCGCATAACGCGTTGCAATACCCCGCCAAGGCTTAAAATCTAAAAAACGGTTTTCTACCAAATGGCGGTAACGATACAGATAGCGGTCAAACGGTAACGCTTGCTTACGGTTTATCTTGGATGGAATAAGCGCTTCCATTCCCAAAGAAGCAGCTAAATTCCTGATGGCATCGGTATCATAGGCCTTATCCGCGATACCGTCCCAAAAAGTGTGTCTTTTTGCAAGAAAGTCAGCATAGGCAGTTTA
>ERZ1023288.125-NODE-125-length-20087-cov-556.532348_pt1 | contig 20087 bp, 17 predicted proteins | sample MGYA00380468_ERZ1023288 | MGnify/ENA primary metagenome ERZ1023288 (study PRJEB33173, sample SAMEA4830366) | metagenome | study: EMG produced TPA metagenomics assembly of the PRJEB25223 data set... | reverse complement strand
AACCAGTGACCCCCTCCTTGTAAGGGAGGTGCTCTCCCAACTGAGCTAATCGCCCTTAATGTTGTGGGTTGGCATTATAGGGAGAATGCATTTTCAGTCAATACCTTTTTATTAAATTTTGTTTAATTGTCGTAAAAATAAGCATAAAATCCGCTTTTTTATTTAGAAGTCAAACAAGTCGTAGTAGAATAACGACTAATATTTTATTGAAGATAGGTTATAAAAATGAAACTAGATGCTCCTTTTAATTTAGATCCAAATGTAAAAGTGCGTACTCGTTTTGCTCCTAGCCCTACAGGTTATTTACATGTAGGTGGCGCACGTACCGCACTTTATTCTTGGTTATACGCAAAACATAATAACGGCGAATTTGTATTACGAATTGAAGATACTGATTTAGAGCGTTCAACACCAGAAGCAACTGCTGCCATTATTGAAGGAATGGAATGGTTAAATCTTCCGTGGGAGCATGGCCCTTATTACCAAACTAAACGCTTTGATCGTTATAACCAAGTGATCGATGAAATGATTGAACAAGGCCTAGCATATCGTTGTTATTGTACTAAAGAACACTTAGAAGAACTTCGTCATACTCAAGAACAAAATAAAGAAAAACCACGTTATGACCGTCACTGCTTACACGATCACAACCATTCACCTGATGAACCTCATGTTGTACGTTTTAAAAATCCAACTGAAGGCTCGGTAGTATTTGATGATGCCGTACGTGGCCGTATTGAAATCAGCAACAGTGAGCTTGATGATCTTATTATTCGCCGCACAGACGGTTCTCCAACTTATAACTTCTGTGTAGTTGTAGATGACTGGGACATGGGTATCACACATGTTGTACGTGGCGAAGATCATATAAACAACACGCCTCGCCAAATTAACATTTTAAAAGCGATTGGTGCCCCAATTCCAACCTATGCACACGTTTCTATGATTAATGGCGATGATGGTCAAAAACTCTCTAAACGACATGGCGCAGTGAGCGTAATGCAATATCGTGATGATGGTTACTTACCAGAAGCTTTAATCAACTATCTTGTTCGTTTAGGCTGGGGACATGGCGACCAAGAAATTTTTAGTCGCGAAGAAATGATCAACTATTTCGAATTAGATCACGTTAGCAAATCAGCTAGCGCATTTAATACCGAAAAATTACAATGGTTGAATCAACATTATATCCGTGAATTACCGCCAGAATATGTGGCTAAACACCTTGAATGGCATTACAAAGATCAAGGCATTGATACAAGCAATGGTCCTGCATTAACTGAAATAGTCACCATGCTTGCGGAACGTTGCAAAACCTTAAAAGAAATGGCAAGTTCAAGCCGCTACTTCTTTGAAGAGTTTGAAACCTTTGATGAAGCCGCAGCGAAAAAACATTTCAAAGGCAATGCTGCTGAAGCGCTTGCAAAAGTGAAAGAAAAATTAACCGCACTTTCTAGCTGGGATTTACATTCTATTCACGAAGCGATTGAGCAAACGGCTGCTGAACTAGAAGTGGGCATGGGTAAAGTTGGCATGCCATTACGTGTCGCTGTGACAGGTTCTAGTCAATCGCCATCAATGGATGTTACCCTAGTCGGTATCGGCAGAGATCGTGTACTTACACGTATTCAGCGTGCTATTGATTTTATTCATGCACAAAACGCTTAATATTTAATCGGATAACAAACGCATAATAAAATCGTATTGACAGCCACATAGTCAAATTTTATCATGTCGCTGTCTTTTATGGGGATATAGCTCAGTTGGGAGAGCGCTTGAATGGCATTCAAGAGGTCGTCGGTTCGATCCCGATTATCTCCACCAAATTAATAAAGCAAGGTAAAGCACCTTGCTTTTTTATTATCAATAATCAATATCTTAGCGAATTTTAACAAAAATAAAAACTAAAGCGTGCTAGAATAGTGCACTTTTTTATTACATTGTTCGAAACCATATCAAGGAATAATTATGCGTCCAAATAATCGAGAAAATAATCAACCCCGCCAAATTAAAATTACCCGTAACTACACCAAGCATGCTGAAGGTTCCGTGCTTGTTGAATTTGGGGACACCAAAGTGCTTTGTACTGCAACAGTGGAAGATGCTGTGCCACGTTTCTTAAAAGGACAAGGGCAAGGTTGGGTAACGGCTGAATATGGAATGTTGCCACGTTCAACACATAGTCGTATGCAACGTGAGGCGGCTAAAGGTAAACAAGGCGGACGCACAATGGAAATTCAACGCTTAATTGCCCGCTCTTTGCGCGCCATGGTGGATCTTAAAGCACTGGGTGAACGTGCGATTACTTTAGATTGTGATGTTATTCAAGCGGATGGCGGCACACGAACTGCATCCATTACTGGTGCTGCAGTCGCATTATGTGATGCGATCAACGGTTTAATTGAGAATGGCACGTTAAAAACTAACCCCATTAAAGGGCTAGTTTCGGCGATTTCTGTAGGGATTGTTGATGGTCAAGCTGTTTGTGATTTGGAATATGTGGAAGATTCTGCAGCGGAAACTGATATGAATGTTGTGATGATGGAAGATGGTCGCATGATTGAGGTGCAAGGCACTGCAGAAGGCGAGCCATTTAGCCATGAAGAATTATTAACATTATTAGATTTAGCGAAACAAGGCTGTAATCAAATTTTCATCGCTCAACGCGAAGCACTAGGCTTATAAACACAGTTTATAGGAGTTAAAAAATGGAACAATATAAACGCGATTTTATCGAATTTGCTTTAAGCCGAAATGTATTGAAATTCGGCGAGTTTACTTTGAAATCGGGGCGTAAAAGTCCGTATTTCTTCAATGCGGGTTTGTTCAATACGGGGGCAGATTTAGCGCGTTTAGGCGAGTTCTATGCTGCGGCAATTCAAGCAAGTGCGGTAGATTTTGATGTGGTTTTTGGCCCTGCTTACAAAGGTATTCCAATTGGCACTTCAGTTTCGGTGGCGTTATTTAATCGTTATGGTATTGATAAACCCGTGTGTTTTAATCGTAAAGAAGTGAAAGATCACGGAGAGGGCGGCAATTTAATTGGTAGTCCATTGCAAGGAAAAATTTTGCTTGTGGATGACGTGATTACGGCTGGTACTGCGATCCGTGAATCTATGGAATTAATCAGTGCAAATAAGGCAGAGCTTGCGGCAGTATTAATCGCCTTAAACCGTAAGGAACGAGGAAAAGGCGAGCTTTCAGCAATTCAAGAAGTTGAACGTGATTATCAATGCCAAGTGTTATCAATTATTGATTTAGATGATTTGATGCAATTTATCGAACAAGATCCTCGATACAGTAGCCATTTGCCAGAAATGCGTGCTTATCGTGCCGAATTTGGCGTATAAAACTTGAGAAATAAATTTTTATCATCATTATAAATAACATTATAAAAATAACCGCACTTTGACTTAACAGAGGAAAGAATGGGATTTATTGGAAAAATTATAGGCGTATTTTTAGGTTGGAAAGTTGGTGGATTTTTTGGTGCGATAGCTGGGCTCATTCTAGGTTCTATTGCAGATAAAAAATTGTATGAGCTTGGCTCGGTAAGTTCTAGTTTCTTTAAAAAGAAAACAACGCGTCAAGACTTGTTTATGCAAACCACTTTTGCGGTGTTAGGGCATTTAAGTAAATCGAAAGGGCGTGTAACAGAAGAAGATATCCAATTAGCTAATCAACTAATGATTCAGCTTAAACTGGATGATGCAGGGCGTAAATTAGCGCAAGATGCATTTCGTCGAGGTAAAGAATCTGATTTCCCAATTCGCCAAGTTATCCGTGAATTTCGCATTGGTTGTGGGCAACGTGCTGATTTATTGCGAATGTTCTTACAAGTGCAAGTTCAAGCGGCTTTTGCCGATTCAGAACTTCACGAAAATGAGAAAGAAGTGCTTTATGTGATCGCTGAAGAGCTTGGTCTTTCTCGTATGCAATTTGAACAAATGATTGCGATGGAAATGGCTGCTCGAGCTTTTACTCAAGGCGGTTTCTATCAGCAATATCAACAAGGTGCATATCAAGGTGGCTACCAATATCAACAACAAAATAGCGGTGGTTACCAACATGCTTCTGGCCCAACGTTAAATGATGCCTATAAAGTATTGGGTGTGACTGAGTCCGATGAGCAAAGCACGGTTAAGCGTGCTTATCGTCGTTTAATGAATGAACACCATCCAGATAAACTCGTGGCGAAAGGTTTACCGCCAGAAATGATGGAAATGGCAAAAGAAAAAACTCAACAGATTCAAGCCGCTTACGATTTAATTTGTCAAGCAAAAGGCTGGAAATAGTGCGTGTTATTCTTGCGCCTATGCAAGGGGTTCTTGATCCCTTTGTACGCCAACTTCTCACCGAAGTGAATGACTACGATTTATGTATAACAGAATTTGTTCGCGTAGTTGATCAACTTCTCCCTGAAAAAGTATTTTATCGTTTATGCCCTGAATTAAAAAATCAGGGCTTTACTTCTTCTGGCACGCCTGTGCGAGTGCAGTTGCTAGGGCAGAATCCAGAATGCCTTGCTGAAAATGCGATTCGTGCGATAGAACTTGGTTCTCATGGCATTGATTTAAATTGTGGTTGCCCTTCTAAAACAGTGAATGGCAGCAATGGTGGTGCGGCATTATTGAAACAGCCTGAATTGATTTATCGTGCCACTCAAGCCTTACGCCAAGCCGTGCCAAGTGAATTTCCCGTTAGTGTAAAAGTGCGGTTAGGTTGGGATGATATTTCTCAAGCCTTTGAAATCGCTGATGCGGTAGAGCAAGGCGGCGTAACCGAAATTACAGTTCATGGACGCACAAAAGCTGATGGTTATCGTGCTGATCGAATTAATTGGAAAAAAATTAGCGAAGTCCGAGAGCGTTTATCCATTCCAGTTATTGCTAACGGAGAAATTTGGCATTGGCAAGATGGTCAAGATTGCTTATCTCAAACAGGTTGTCAGGATTTAATGGTCGGACGAGGCGCGTTGAATATTCCGAATTTAAGTCATGTTCTGAAATCAAATGTAGAAAAAATGCCTTGGTATGAGATTCAAAAAATCTTGCAAAAATACGCGAATGTTGAAAATGAATATGACAGTGGTTTTTATCATGTGGCACGAATTAAACAATGGTTACGTTATTTGAATAAGGAATATGATGAAGCGAACCAAGTGTTTGATAAGATTAAGACTTGCCAAACTGCTGAAGATTTGAAATTACGGTTAAATGATAAATAAAAAACCTGCTAATCAGCAGGTTTTCTTTTTCTAAATTATTTAAAAATTCACCGCACTTTTTAATTTTTTCAGTGCATTAGTTTCTAATTGACGAATACGTTCCGCAGATACATTATATTTTGCTGCCAAGTCGTGCAATGTAGCTTTGTTATCATCTAACCAACGAGCTTTGATAATATCCTGACTACGCGCATCTAGACTTTGTAGTGCCGCACCTAATTGCTCGGTTGCTTGGCTTTCAAAGTTTTCATTTTCAAGCTCTGCTGCGAAATTAGAACTTTTATCTTCCAAATAAAGGGCTGGAGAATAGGTCTCTGTTTCTGCATCATCAGTAGGTAAATCAAAACCGACATCCGCACCGCTCATTCGAGACTCCATTTCGATCACATCTTCTTTGGAAACACCCAATTCATTTGCGACCATATCAACTTCATTTTCATTGAACCAACCTAAACGTTGTTTAGTTTTACGTAGGTTGAAAAATAATTTACGTTGAGCTTTCGTGGTTGCGACTTTTACGATACGCCAGTTACGAAGAACATATTCGTGGATTTCAGCTTTAATCCAATGCACAGCAAATGACACCAAGCGTACACCAACTTCAGGGTTAAAACGTTTAACCGCTTTCATTAAGCCGATATTGCCTTCTTGGATTAAGTCAGCTTGTGGCAAACCATAGCCAGAATAGCCACGTGCAACATGGATCACGAAACGAAGATGCGACAAAATGAGTTTTTTCGCTGCATCTAAATCCTCGTGATAATACAAACGTTCTGCCAATTCCTTTTCTTCCTCTGCGGTCAGCATCGGATATTCATTTGCTGCACGAATATAACCTTCGATACTGCCTTGAGGAACTAACATCATTTGTGTTTCTTTATCCATCGTTTCCCTTCTTTATTTTGGCTTTTGCCAATCAATGTACTTAGTTATAGCACAATAAGCTATCTTATTGAACCAATTTGTTAATAAGACAGATTTTATCAATTGAAAGTTCAATTATTTTTAAATAATTCTGATTAATTAGCAAAGTGGAATTAAAGTTAAATTAAGATTTTCATCAATGACTTTGAATAGTAGATCGATATTCGGATGTTTGCCTGGATTTGCTTTAGCATCTTCTACGTGTTCTGCAAACCATTCAACACCTTGTTGTGCGGAAGTGCGGTTTAATTTTCCGTTAAATTTTTCAGCCAACGCATTATAAAGGCGAAGCGAACCTAATTTACCTTGTATTGCAGGAATGTTATGGATAATAGTTTCTCCATTCATCACGTTCAAACCCGTTAGATGATCGATTTTGGGCAAGATTTCTAAAATTTCTTTAAAGTTCATTGTTTATATCCTTAGTTTATAAAATTACGTGATAATTTGCTCGCTATTTACTTCGCCAGTTGCACTGATAAATCGTACTTCAGGTTGTAAATATACACCAAATTTTTCTGCAACAGTTTGGCGAACGTGATGGGCGAGTTTGACCACGTCTTGTCCTGTTGCCCCGCTTTTGTTAATTAATACTAATGCTTGTTTTTTATGAACGGCTGCACCGCCAATTTGAAAGCCTTTAAGATTGCATTGATCAATCAGCCAGCCTGCCGCTAATTTCACTGAGCCATCTGCCTGTGGAAAGTGCGGTAGATTTTCGTGATGTTTTTTGATTTTTTCAAAATGTTCTAAACTGACAACAGGATTTTTAAAGAAACTCCCTGCATTACCCACTTCATTGGGATCAGGTAATTTGCTTTGACGGATATGACAGACTTCATCAAAAATTTGTTTAGCGGTGACGCTTTTCGGATCGAACTCTACAAGCGAACCATATTTTAGAATAGGCTGCCAATCTTTTTTTAGCTTTAATCCAACCGCTGTAATCACATAACCTTGCTGATAACGATGTTTAAAAATACTCTCACGATAACCAAATTCACATTGTTCTGTGTCGAGTCTAAAGGTTTCGTTCGTATTTAAATTAAGTACCTCCACATAATCACATACATCTTTAAATTCAACGCCATAAGCACCGATATTTTGAATGGGGGCGGAGCCTGCACAGCCAGGAATCAGAGCCAGATTTTCTAAGCCATAAATACCATTATTAATAGACCACTCCACCAATTTATGCCAATTTTCCCCGCCATTGACGTGAAGATAGTGAAAATTTGCATCTTGTTCGTGCGTAATCCCCATTAAACGATTAAGGATCACGATGCCATTAAAATCATCTAGAAATAGAACATTACTTCCTTGACCTAAAAAAAGAGTGGGTAAATTTTCTGATTTAGAATTCGCCCACACTTGTTGTAGCTGTTCGATACTATGTGCTTCAATAATTTCACGAGCATTAGACTGAATGTGGAAAGTGTGAAAAGGTTGTAAATTTTGCATTTTGATGTCCTAATATAATGTATCTGGCAAGGTAATTTTGACTTGTGTGCCGCCTTGCTCTCGGCGATGAATATGCAATTGTGCATTAAGCTGACGACAACGTTCCGCCATAATATTCAAGCCGTAATGCCCTTCAGGTTCTTCAAGATTTGGAATGCCAACCCCATCATCTTCAACTAAAATTTCATACTCGCCTTCCGCATTAATTCTTGCGCTAATTTCAATTACGGTGCCTTGAGAATGCTTGATCGCGTTGGTGGTGGCTTCACGTACAATTTGCAGAACGTGAACCAGCTGTTGAGGGTTCAAACTTTGTGAGGGTAATTGACAATTCACATTCATTTGCATTGTTGTTTGTGAGCGTAATGAATCAATCACTTGTCCTAGTGCAAGCTGTAAATTCGCTTCTTGTATAGTTAAACGGAAAGTGGCTAAAAGCTCACGTAACTGCGCATAACCACCAGAAAGGGCTTGTTCAAAATTGGCAATAATTGCCAAACTCTTTTCTTTTGATTGTTCGTCTTCTTTCTTCAGGTTATGTTTGAGCAAAGTAAGTTGAATTTGTAAAAATGATAAGACTTGAGCCAAAGAATCGTGCAACTCTCGCGCAATAATTGAGCGTTCTTCCATTAATAAAATCTGTTCTTTCTGACGTAAATTTTTATGGAAATAAAGCGCACGAGCAAGCATTTGCGCTAAATTTTGCATAATTCGGGGATCTGGACAAGGTAATCCTGCTTGCCAAGAGAGTACACCTAATTCTTCGTTATCCACAGAAAGGGTTTCGATTTGTAGTTCATTATTAGCATCTTGCTTACCCAATGTAATATCCCAATGTTCAGCCCCCATCACTTCCACTTTAACGAAGTTCAAATGGTTGCTAATAAAAATGTAATTCAAAACTTGATTTAAAATTTTATCGTTAATTGTGTTTGTATTCAGAAGTTGAGCACTTTGATAAAGAGTGCTTAAAGTGCGGTTAGTTTGACGCAACTTTTGCGTTTTTTCGTTTACCGCTTCTTCTAAACGGGAATAAAGCTGTCCCAGTTCTGTGGACATTTGTGTAAATACGCGAGCCAGTGTGCCAAGTTCATTTTGTTTCCTTGTGTCAAGTGGAATATGATTGAATTGACGCATTTGCACTTGCATACTGGCTTTTGTCATTAAATGCAAAGGTTTCACAACTTCTCGGTTTGTGTACCAAATCACATAAGACACCATCAGCAAAATTAACAACATCGCAAAACCTAATACTGAAACGCCTAAAATCCATTTCTGCTCACTAAAACGTTGTAGTTCAAACACAAAATAATCAACATCTGCCACATAGTTAGTAAGCTGCTTACTATAGTTTTTTACATCCTGTTGGCGCGCATATTTTTCCATGTTCGTCCAACGTTGCAAAATGTTTTGATAGGAATGTTTTAATACATTCGGTGTGAAAAATTGATTTTGAACTTCCAATAAAGCAGATGAATGAAGACTTATATGATAACGACGTAAGTTCGTTTCCACGCTTTCTGGTTGGTCTTGCATTTCATAAAGCAAACGATAACTTTGCATACGCAAAGAACCTGAAATATTAATGGCTTCGGCATCATATTTATTACTGCTCATAATTGCCAAACTGAGAGAACTAATCACACCAGCAACGATAAGAATGATAAATAAATATTTCGCAATACGAGTGGAAACGGAACCTTTAGTATACACAGAAAACTCCAGTGGAAATTTAGAAAGTGCGGCAAAATTTTTATTTCTTTTTAAATTTAGCCCAAACTTTATCTTCTTGACCACGCCATAAGCGTTGAATGTTATCGTGATGACGATAAATTAATAGGCAACACACCAGTGCAACAGGAAAAGTAAATTCAGGTTTAAACCACCACACATAAAAAGGCACAAGTAATGCAGAAATAACCGCACTTAATGAAGAATAGCCACTAACAAGAAAAACAAAGATCCACGTACCAAACATTGAACCTGCAACAGCCCAAGAAATCGGTGCGATTGCCCCAAAGGCAGTTGCAACACCTTTGCCACCTTTAAATTGAAAGAAAATTGGGAAAATATGCCCTAAACAAGCACCAAGTGCGACCATCCCTAATTCAAATTGAGTAAGACCTAAATAATAACCTGCCCATACAGGAATCATCCCTTTTAACATATCAAAAATAAGCACCGCCAAGGCAGACTTACGATTTCCAATGCGCAACACATTTGTCGCCCCTGGGTTGTGTGAACCATTTTGACGTGGATCTGGCAAGCCTGCAATGCGACAAATTAAAATCGCACTGGAAATTGAGCCTAAAAGATAGGCAAAAAGCATATAAAAAAGGGCGAAAAGGCTCATTTTGCACTCCAGCAAGAAAAACTGTTCGTTATTCTACCCAAAATTGATAGCATACGCCTACAATAATTTTAGAGGAAACCTTATGGATCGTATTTTTATTGAAGAATTGACTGTTTTTGCACAAATCGGTGTATATGATTGGGAACAGCAAATAAAACAAAAACTTGTGTTTGATTTGGAAATGGCTTGGGATTGTAAACAAGCGGCAGAAACGGATGATGTTGCATATTGTTTAAATTATGCTGAAGTAAGCCAAGCGATTATTGATTATGTGGAAAGCAAACCTTTCTTGCTGATTGAGCGAGTGGCTTATGAAGTGGCGGATTTGCTTGAGTCACGTTATCAACTTCAAGGATTAAAAATTAAACTGAGTAAACCAAAAGCCGTCGCGCAAGCTCGAAATGTTGGCGTATTGATTGTTCGTGGTTGTTTAAAATAATGTAGCGATAGTGGCTATTAATAAATCTGACAGGCATGCAATTTAATTGGTGCCTGTCAGATTGGCTTTACACTTTTACCTTGTGTTCTGAATAGTTATTGTTCAGTTTCTAACTCTCCAACACTCACTTTAGTATTATTACCTTTATCGCCGAATTGTTGTTCTTCGCAACCGTTACCTGCATCACAAACTGCAACAGAAACAAGTTTTTCAACATCTAAGCTACTCACTAACTTTGTATTAATGATTTTTTCGCTTGAGTCCGTAACATTCAATTGCTCAGCAGACAAGTTGCTGGCTCGCACACCGTTAATTTTGTCATAAAGTCTAGCAAAACCACGTTCACTGAGTTTGGTAGAAGCGCCGTTAATTTTTGTTTGATTAAGGTTTTTCTCACGAGGAAGTTCAAAGAATGTGAAATTTGAATTTGGGTTTACCTCAATTTCTACATCTTTGGAGCTTAAATAAGCTGTCCCACCGTTTGGTGCTAAGGCAGTGATGTCGGCATTTTCAATGGTTGTTTTGGTATTCGCTGAATCACCAATAGTAAATGCCATATTGGCGATATTAGCATCATTATCAGCTGAACCCAACGCCCCATTAATTAGAACTTCTTCCGCTGCTCTTCCACCAGTGTTAATTGCGGTAATTTTCAAGTCCTCTTTGCTGTTTTTACCTGCAATTTTTGTATCGCCATCAGTTTTAAAGGTGTAACCCTGATGAGATTTCACAAAAATAGAACTCTTTTCTCCTATTAATTCCCCGATTAAAAACATCGTAGCATAAGTCCCAGTTGGAGATATACCCTCTTTCTCATCGCCCACGATTTTAATATGTGAGTTTACCATTGACACTTTACCATTCATTCCTAAACGGTTTGTTTGAGCTAAAGTATCTTGTGAATTATCTTTATCAAAGGTAATATCAACCTTACTGTTATATAACTTAATGTTTTCTGCCAGTAAATGCATAAATCCATTTTTCAGATTGATATTACTGTTAGAAATATTAATTTCTGTGCCTTTAATAGTTGATCGCTTCGTATTTTTAGCGGCAAACAGATCAAAACGATCTAAATAGGCTTTCTTCATATCTAAATCTAAATCATTGTAATATTTCCAACGGCGTCTGCGTTGATCTAAATCCGATAACTGCGTACGTTCGTCTAAATTTAACACACCGTATTCATATTTTGTATTACGGGATACCCCCCCATCAATGTAAAAATTCGTTTGTCCTGTGGCAACGATTTTATCTAAATTAACTTTTTCAAATCCACCCGCTAAAATCACTTCATCAACCTGATTAAAGACTACATTACGCATATTTACATTAAACTTCTTGCGTTGTGGGCTTTCCGTTCTACACCATCTGTTATCGCAGTCGTCTTTATTGACACTACGCCCCAATCCCATAGCTCCGTTACCAAGATTTATTTTGCTGTCAGTAATGGTAATATTTGATTGAAAATCTTTCTCATTCTGCAAACTGGTTATAAAAAATAAACGACCTTTTGAATGAATATCCGCATTATTGATATTAATATGACCTTGGTTAGTTAGCTTTAATAGCGAATCTGAGCCTCTAAAGGAATCTATATGAATACGTCCTGAAATATTAACCTCATTTCCTTTAAGATTCACTTTTCCATTATTAGCTAGTAATGAACTTAACGCCCCTGTTTGTATAAATGAATCCTTACCCGTACCCGTATTATCTTTATCTTGCTCTTTATCTTTATCCGCAATACGAATATTTTCAGTGTCTGGCACGTCAATATTAACTTCTGTATTTAATGTTTTAAATTCATCTTTATAGTAATCATTATTGTCTTCACGTCCAAAGTTACCATTGATATTAACGCGTTTGCCTTTAAAGTCGATTTTAGGCGAGGTAACTTTTGAGCCAGTTTGAGAAGTGATTTTTATATTGTTTTCAAGTCCCTTATTTGAGGTAAATACAACCTCACTCTCCCCTTTAATATTACTTTTATCATCTAACTTAATTTCACCAGCAGATAACACAACCTTGCCGTTTTTACTACTAACCTTAGTTGCTTCTAACACACCATTATTCATAACCAAGCTATCTAATGCTTGTTTACGCCCTTTCGCACTTAACGTAATCTCTCCTGCTTTAATGCTTCCTTCATTTTTAACAATACCCTGTACTGTATTATCTTCTAATGCCACACTTATACCGCTATCTGGTAATAAGGTAAATGTAAAATTATAGTCTGAGGATAAATATACTTTGCCATTTGTAGCGTCAATTTCCCCTTCATTGATAACTTTATCGCCATTAAGTACCACGAAATCTTTCGCCTTAATTTTCCCTTGATTTTTTACCTCCTGACCATTTTTTGCTTTACGGGTAAATTGATTGCTATTGCCATTGCCATTGCCATTGCCATTGCCATTGCCATTTTCACTGATTCTCTCTAAATCTTTGGTTGTTGCAAATAAACCAGCTACATTAATTTCTGCCCCTTTGGTAATAATAACCCCATTAGGGTTTGCTAAATAAACCTTACCGTTTGCCTTCAATTTCCCTTGGATTTGGCTAGCATTGCCGCCAGTTACGCGATTATATGCCACAGAATTTTCGCCAGGCTGTTTAAATTCCACTTCTTTATCTTTGCCGATGTCAAAACTATGCCATTCTATTTGAGTTGTATGGCTACTTTGATTAATCGTCATTTTATTTCCAGTTGTAGAAACAGTTGCATCCCCAACAACTACATTGTGATTTTGTGGCAAATCCGGTGTAGAGGCGTATGTCGCACCAGTGTAAGTGGTCAAAATGATAAGAGAAATTACATTTAATTTATACATAGCATACCTCCTTAGAAAGTTTTAATCATAGAAAGCCAAAATTGGTGTTTATCGGCATTATCAATATTGTTATCAAGCGGCTTGGCGACACTGACATTGATGGCATAGCTGCCAGCATCTGAAAAAGAAAGTCCTGCACCAACGCTTTGTAATTTCACGCTATTTTTCACGTCTTTTGCGAGAGATTGGCTATTTTTATAATATTTTCCCAAACCATAGTCATAGAACAATGAACTAACTAGCACACTTTGGGAAAAGACTGGTAAATAATGTTTGAATTCTGTTTGTATCAAATGCCCTTCATCCACAGAAGCCGCACCAGCTTGATGTCCACGTACTCCAGATAAACCACCAAGCAACATTTTCTGTGAGCTTTCAAGGGTTTTATCGGCAAACTGACCGTTTATACCAATATTGAAAGCAAAAGATTTTGGTAAAATTTGCTCGTGAGACAAGCGGTAGTTATATACCGTAAAATGCGATTGTGGTTGAAAATCCTCTGTTGCATACTGTTTTTTTTCACTAGTTTGATTCGCTAAATTACCGAACAAGGTAGATAATGAAAAATAAGTTGTCCCATCTTTAATAAGATTCCAAGAACCGTCAATCCCTGCAGTTAAACTATTTATTTTCCGTTTTTGTTTCACATTAACCGCCTGTTGTTTATCCGTAAGGTTTTGATGATTAAAGCTCACTTTAGTACTTAAACGAAAATTTGGTGTACGGATTGTTGGGTGCAACAAATAAGCCCCTAAGGTATGGGAATGCCCTTGAGATTGTAATGATTTAAAATTACCACCTAATTTGTAGTCGAGATAGTTAGCCGTTACACCAAAACGCGTAGAATAACCATCAATTAAAGAGGAATAATCTATACGAGCATTTTTTAAATTAGCCTGATTAGAACTCATTAAATCCAGTTTCAATTCATCGCCCCAGCCATTCAAATTACTGACTTTTGTCCCTGCAGCCAAACGGTAACGCCCTGTATATTTGTTGCCTTGGTTATCTACTGAAACATAACTAGAAAAACGTTTTGCATCGTTAATTTTAATCAGTAAATTCGCTTCGCCGACTTTTTTGCCTGCGGAGAGTTGCAAACCAGCATTTACCCCTGGAACATCGTTTATTGTTAAAGCAAATTTTTCTAACTCATCTTTCAAAATAAATTCGGACGTATTCACTGTTGTATTAGAGAGACGGGATACAAATTTATTGCTTAATGCGCTGTGATTTTGCAAGCGTATTTCGCCTACATTACCTTTGAGTAACAAAATTTTTACCGTACCTTGCTCAATTTCCTGCGGTGGTAAAATTGCTTTTGCCACTAAATAATTATTATGACGATAAAATTCGCTGATCTCATTTGCCAAATTACTTAAATCTGACAGCGATACCTCTTTTCCTACATAATTTTTTAAAATATGTGCAAGCTCGTCTGTGACGACTTCCTGATTGTTTCGATCTAAAATCTGTACTTGCGTAAGTGGAAATTTCAGTCCTTGTTTATACTGTGCAGTATAAGGCGAATTTGCCGTTTGATTAAATAATTCGCCACTAGGTTTGGCTTCTGATTGAATTTGACGTTGTTCTAGTTCACGGTTCAATGATCCAGTATCTGGCTGACCTAATGCCATCACTGATTTACTCAAAACAAAGCCTAAACTGACCGCACTTGCAATAACAGAATAACGAGGTCTCATTTTCATTCCTTATGTCCTATTAATTGATAAAATTACAAAAATTGAGGGAAAACAGCTTTAGGGCGTTTTCCAAAGTAAATTTAGAAGCTATAAACCGCACTAATTTTCGCATTACGACCAGTGCCTTCCATTAAACTAAACGCGGGTTGATATTTTCTATCAAACAAGTTTTCCAGCGCAAAATCTAAACGCAGGTTTTTCCATTCGCCTTTTAATGGTGCATAGGTAGCACGAAGATCGGTCAGTATATAACTTGGGTAGGTAACACTATGATCTTTAGGCACTCGGCGTTGAGCAGCGTAATGGGTTACTGTCGCTCCCACAGTGAATTTGTCTTTTACTAAAGCATAATTTACCCCTACGCCGATTTTGCTTGCGGCAATGTTTGATAAAGCTTCGCCACTATCTTTATCTTTACCTTTGGTGCTGCCATAGTTAGTAAATAGCGTTAAACGTTCTGTTTGGTATTGAGCTTGCAATTCAATACCGCTTAAACGGGCATTAGTTATGTTTTGATACTGGGAATTTGTTGGCAACAATCTTGTATTTGCATTTTTACTTGTATTTGCATCATTAAATATTTTTAAGTTAATAAAATCTTTCACATCATTACGGAAATAAGTCGCTTCAATTTTGAATTTATCGCCTTGTTTAAACAGACTATCAAAATGTAGATTTGCGGTAATTTCTTTATTTTTCGCTGTTTCAGGGCGCAAATTTGGATTTGCTATAAATTTATTGATTTCCTCTCGCCCTCCAATAATACTTGCCCCAAAGTGAGCACCACTCGCAAACCGCTCTTGCATAGATGGTGCTCGGAAAGCTTCATTATATTTGGCAGTAAAATCTAACCAATTGGTCACTATCCAAGTTAATTTTGTGGCAGGAGATAAATGATTATCCTTGTATTTTACAGTTTTACTTGAGGTATCGTAGTGGTCATAACGTACACTTGGCGAAAGTAGCAATTTTTCCCCAAATAGCGGAATATGGGCGATTAAATAAACGCCTGTAGTGTTTGAATTCGCATTATAGGGTTCCGCTCGAAACTTCGCATCTTTATCGTTTGTGCCTCGTTCGGTACGGATTTTATCTCGCATATAATCCACCCCATAAACAAAGGAAATGTGAGATAATTCGGAAGAATTACGTAAATTTATACCTCGGGTAGTCAATTTAGTCTGATCTTTCACACCACTGACTTTACGCTGTTCTTTCTCAATAGTTTTATTGTTATACAGCGCGATATGCGTATTTAGATAAGGATTATCTGGCGTTAAATAATAGTTAAATACCGTGCTTTGATCAGGAATTTGTTGATCAGTTAAATAACTGACACTACCTAAACGTGTTTTCACGCCAGAGTAAAACTCTTCTAGTGATTTTGATGGTTTGGTTTTCGGTGGAGAACCGTTGGATTGTTTGTGATACTCTGTGATTTGATCTTTAATTTGTTCATTAGTAAGTTCGTTTTCCACCTCATTATTGCCTGGTGCTGTTTGTTTAAAACGAGTTTCGCGGTGGGATAATTCCACACGGTTCGCATCATTAATTTGCCAACCAAACTTTGCTAAGCCCCCAAACTGTTTATAGGCGGTATTATTCAGCTTGTTGCCTTTACCAGTGCGTAAATTATCCGCATTATTGTAGAAACCACTAATAAGAACATCGAATTTGTCATTTGCCGCAAATACAGAAACATCCCTTTCCGATAAATTATTAGCAGTTTGATAACCTTGGCGAATTTTAACTCCGAATTTGTCATTATTTTTCAATAAGTCTAAAGCATTTGGCGTACGCATTGCCACAACACCACCCAATGCACCGCTACCCCATAAGGAGCTACTTGGCCCTTTGATTACTTCAATTTCTTGAATAAGTGACATTGGAAGAAAATAAGAACCTCTATGTGCTAAATCAAAATTTTGTCTCACGCCATCAATGACTTGCACAACACGATTATCACTTAACCCTCGGATATTAGGTTTTTGAGCAATGCTTCTCGAACCGCCTCTAATATCAACATTGGGAATGTCTTCTAACGCTGCTGCAACACTAGTCGCTTGCTTAGAAAGAAGACTATCTTTAGATTGTTTTTCTGGCGTATAAGCAAACCTACTTGGATCTCGTGTCGCAATAACGTTGATAGAGTCTAATTCAACGGATTGCGCTAGTGCATTTGCTGTCACTAAGGTTGTTGCAATTGCAAGGGAAAGTTTAGAAAATCGCATCTGTTTTCCTTATTGTAATAATTAAAAATAGGAAGATTGCGATGATAATAACGATGATTACAATAATAATCAATTGGTTTATTTATAATCATTTGCATTTAGTAGCGTAAAATTTAAACTAATTTTGGATTTCAATCTGTACCTGCAAAAATTGGACTAAATAAGCAAGAGATTAAGGTATAGATTTTTATGACTAAATATAAACTATTTTAACAACAAGCTATTGATTTTTAAATTAAAAAACTAAAGCTCTTACTTTCCAAAAACAACTTTCAAGTTGGCTATATTAAAACGTTTAACTTAACCATCTAACTTTTGAGATGCAGATCATTTTTTCAAAATAATCCTAATTTTTTCATTTGTTCAATAACGGGTTCGACTTGAATCTCTGCCATCAAATTTTTTCCTTTTAGTTTGGTTGCCCAAGGTAGTTCAGAAGACGGTTTGCCAAATTCTTTTTGGGCATTTTCTTCATATACAGATACCACGTTATCTAAATTATTATAAGGTGCAGTACGCAAAGGATTGTGATAGGCATATAAGCCAATAACAGGTGTTGCTTGTGTTGTCGCAATATGGGCAGGGCCAGAATCTGGCGAAAGTACTAGATCAACCTTAGAAATTAAAGCGGTAAGCTGTTTTAGGTTTGTTTTTCCTGCAATATTGGTTGGCGTGAAATGGCAAAGTGCGGTAATTTTTTCGACTATTTCTAATTCACGTTTCGCTGGCGAACTGCAGAAAATCACATTGATATTATGCTGATGGGCAATATTGGCAATTTCTGCATAACGTTCAATTAGCCAATCTTTTTCTGCTTTGCTAGAACAAGGGGAAATCAATAAATTTTTACGAGAAAAATCAATAAATTGATCGGCAAATTTATAATCATCTTCTGAAATAGCTAATTCCCATTTCGGTTCTGATTTTGGTACGCCAATATATTCAGCGAAAGCCATAAATCCATCTAATACGTGAGGGGAAAAAGGATCTGCGATACGACGATTTACAAATAGCCATTGCCCTTCTCGAGAACGTTTTTCTCCAAATCCAATTTTGAATTTTGCTTTAATTCCTAAAGAAAGGATTGATGCACGAAATGCTGTTTGCATATTTAATAGCGCATCAAATTGTTTATTTTTCAGTTGTTTCCACAAAGACAATACACCTTTCCATCCCGCTTTTTTATCGTAAGGAATAAGCGTGATATTAGGAATACTTGAAAGTAAACCCATTTCGGTTTTGCCTACAATCCAAGTCATTTCTGTTTGGGGATAATATGCCTGAATGTGCTGAACCACCGCTAAGGCATGGCAAACATCGCCTACCGCTGACAATCGGAGAATACAAAGGGATTTTGGAGCTTCGGTAAAAAGTGGCATTGACGTTCCTTTATCATTTAATTTGTGCCTATTTTAAAGTAGAATGACCCCATTTTCTATTCATAACAACGTTCTAATGCACCAATTCCAACAAGATAACCAATATTTTATCTTTAATTTTGACCGCACTTTTGACCAAGCAACCGAGTTTTTCCAAGCGGAATTTTGGCAAAAACAAGAGCGAATAATAGGAAGTGCAAAAGGTCGCGGCATCACTTATTTTTTGCAAACTGAAGATTGGTTTGGTGTAAATTGTGCGTTGCGTCATTATTATCGCGGTGGACTTTGGGGTAAACTGAACAAAGATCGTTATCGTTTTTCTGCTCTTGAAACTACCCGTAGTTTTGCTGAGTTTCATTTGTTGCAACGTTTGTATGAAGTGGGGTTACCTGTGCCTAAACCCATTGCTGCACGTATTCAAAAAGGCAAGTTAGGTATTTGCTATCAAGCGGATATTTTGACGGAAAAAATCGAAAACGCACAGGATTTAACCGCACTTTTACAAACACAAACATTGTCAAAAGAAACTTGGATGCAAATTGGTCGTTTGATTCGAAAACTACATGATTTACAGATTTGCCATACAGACTTGAATGCACATAATATTTTGCTTCAACAAACTGAACAAGGGCAAAAATGTTGGTTACTGGATTTTGATAAGTGCGGCGAAAAATCTGGAGATTTTTGGAAAGTGCAAAATCTGAACCGTTTAAAACGTTCCTTCGAAAAAGAAATTGGACGAATGAATATTCAATTTACCGAGCAAAACTGGGCTGATTTAACAGCAGCTTATCATCAATAAAAGGATTGATTATGAAACAAAAAATCGTACTTGCTACAGGCAATAAAGGAAAAGTAAAAGAAATGGCTGATGTCCTATCTGATTTTGGTTTTGAAGTGATTGCACAAACAGATTTAGGCATAGAAAGCCCAGAAGAAACTGGCTTAACTTTCGTTGAGAATGCCTTATTAAAAGCACGCTATGCCTCAGAGAAATCAGGTTTGCCTGCTATTGCGGATGATTCTGGCTTAGTAGTTTCCGCACTTAATGGCGCACCAGGTTTGTATTCTGCACGTTATGCTGGCGAAGAGGGTAATGATGCTAAAAACCGTGAGAAATTATTGGCAGAGCTTGCTCATGTTGCACAAGATCAACGCCAAGCTAAATTTGTGAGTTGTATCGTGTTTTTACAACATCCAACGGATCCATCGCCAATTATTGCCGAAGGTGAGTGTTGTGGCGTGATTGGTTTTGAAGAAAAAGGCGAAAATGGTTTTGGTTATGACAGTTTATTCTTTAGTCCAGAACAAGGTTGTACATTTGCTGAATTAGAAACTGTTGAGAAGAAAAAAATTTCTCATCGAGCAAAGGCATTGAATATTTTAAAAAATAAATTATAAAGTTAATAAAAGTATTTAATCTATCAATAAAAAATAACCCTAAAAATAATAATTCACATGTTAATCAGAGATAATTTTATGACAGACAGACAGACAGACAGACAGACAGACAGACAGACAGACAGACAGACAGAC
>ERZ1023288.117-NODE-117-length-22974-cov-43.994982_pt1 | contig 22974 bp, 31 predicted proteins | sample MGYA00380468_ERZ1023288 | MGnify/ENA primary metagenome ERZ1023288 (study PRJEB33173, sample SAMEA4830366) | metagenome | study: EMG produced TPA metagenomics assembly of the PRJEB25223 data set... | reverse complement strand
ACTATGTTAATTATGCTTGGGTCTAGTCAGCATACTTTTTAGACCAGTGCCAAATTTATTAATTCATCAATGCTAACATTACCTTCTGATTCAATGATATTAATATCACAATCATTAATAAAATCTCTCCATAAATTATTCGTAAACATATTATCTTGATTATGAATATTTAATAGCTTATTTTTATGTAACAAAAATCTATCATCACAACCCAAATAATTAGATAAATCATCATCTTTGGTTGCTGATTTAATTTTTTCAATAACCTCCATTTCTTTTTTATTTAAATGCTTAATCACCTCTCTTTCCACAATATCACTTAATATAAAATTGATTGGTAGGTCTTTGAATTGTTTAAGCGTAGCCAACGCACCTTTTTTAAGCTTAAGAGCATTTTGGTCAAATATGCTTGTATCGATTGTTAATGCAGTATATTTTTTTGTATTCATAAAAATTCTCAAAATAAACTTACAACTCCCCAAACAACCCCTTCACATAGCCCACCGACCTATCCTTCTCCAACAACTTCGGCTGACACATCTCCAGCAAAGAACAGGCTTTGCAATGCTTGCCATATTCAGGCGGTGGTGTGGTGCCGCTTTCCAGTAATGCGCGAACTTGGGCAATGATTGCCAAGGTTTGCTCACGCAGGCTGCCTGAAAACACCACAGGCAAGCGGTGGCGCGTTTGCATGTACCACAACGCGCCTTCGTTGATGGTTTGACCGGTCATTTCTTCCAAACATATGGCTTGGGCGCAGAGTTGGATTTCGTCCATCAATACGGGTTTGGGTTTGCCACGCTTGTATTCCACGGGTTTCAGGCTGCCTGAACGCATATCGTGTTCAACCATATCCAAAATACCCGACAAGCTCAAACGCTCCGCCGAGACGTGCACGCTGCGTTCAAAGCGCAGGCCTTTGCGGGTTTCGGGTTCGCCTGAATCAACGCGTTCGTGCAGGGCTTTGCCTTGTGCGGTCAAGAAATTCTCCGCCCATGCTTGTTCATTGTGAATCAAGGCACATTGACGCGGACAAAAGGCGTAATATTGCAGGGCGGAAAGGAGAATCGGGTGACTTTCCTTTGTCCCGTTTTCCCTGCAAGTGATTGTTTTTTAGTAGAATTTTGCAAATTTACTTCCTAATCAAATAGGTTGTATGAAAAGTTATAAGCAAAAGATTTTTTCTATCCAAACATCTTTTTTGTACGGACCGTGAATACTTTTAAAACACCCTCTGCTTTCAACACTTCTATCCAAATTTTGAACCAGCCAATCCACTACACAAATGATTTTATTCGTCTCAGAAATAACTCCTTTAACAATGCCGATATGTAAAATTTTTATTTCAGACGAACCTTGTCCTTTCATACGTTTAATTGCAATTCTATCACCCACTTCAATTTTCTCTCCTTTCGCAAATTGGTCAGGCTGCTGAGACGATTCCCATCCCAACACCCAATAACCGTTTTTTACAAAAAATTGATCTTGATGATCTTGTCCGCCCCAAGAAGCCCCAACTAGCCAATAATTCATACTTATTCTCCAAAATCTATGAATCTACAAACTACTGTATTTAGAAACCGTCTATTTCTTCGGGTTTTAATCCATCAAGATTATCCAATTGATAGCTGCCGTCAGTATTCATTTTCAGGCTACCATGCACTTTGGCAGAAGAATATTGACCTGATTTACAGTTGTGTTCCCACCAAATCAATTTAAGCACTTGCATGCTGCCTTCGGGACGCGCCGATGATGCATCGCCTTCAAATAATTTGCTTAAAACAGCTTTGATGGTTTGAGCATCACCATCAGAAAATCCTGTACGCTCGGCAAGTTGTGGCGACATGGCACCAAAAGCCACATAAATACCGCTATCAACACGGTGTTTCATGCCCATGGTATCGGATGCTTTTTTGCTGCCATCGCCTTCACCACTCACGCTTTTGGTAATTTGGGTGCTGGTTACGCTAACAGGTTCAATACTGAATGCCGAATGCAGGGTTACAGGCCCACGAACAGCAATCGATACGCCCGCGCCATCATCGCTTTTACCGAAAGCGAATACTTGCCCGAAGCTGCGCACGTCCAGCCATTTTTCACAGGCTTTTTTGGCGGTCTCATCACGGCTTGATTTTTTGGCTTTAAATGCGTCCGCCCCCAAGCCGACATCTTTGTCTTTGGCACGGTTGGCAAGACTGGTCATGCCATCTGTTTTCTTTTCATCGGATTGTACGAAAATGTTTTCGCCTGCATCTTGCAAGCGGTCGCGGATTTTGCGTTTTAAACACACATCGGTGATTTCGCCAAAACCTTGAAAGTCCGTACGCGGACGGTTGCCGTTGAGTGGGTCGCCGTTGGGGTTGGCATTTTTCACGCGAATGATTAAAGCGAAGTCAATTTTTTTGCTTAAACTCATGGGAATGCTCCTAAATTAAGATGATTGGGTTGCGTTGTCTTGCTCTTTTTGCTTGGATTGGGCAGATTTGCGGTAAGCCATTTTTTGGCTGTGGTAACCGAGTAAAAATTCGCCATCAAGCGGATTGTCTAATGAACAACCAGTTTGCTCTTTTAATTCATCTAAAACAGACATGATTTCATCCATTTCTTTCTCACGATTTTCCAAAAAACCTGCATAGTGGTTGCGGCGTAAGCGATTCTTATAAGGCTCAAGGCTTAACTCTAATTGTAGCCAAGTGCTTAAGGGACGCACAGCAAAACGTTGCATATAGCGTTCAGCATTGGTGACACGGTTTTCATCGGCAATTCTTAAAGCAGTGCTTTCCAATTTTTCCGCCACTGCCAATAACCTGCCAAACAAATAATCGCGTGAGCGGTTTTCTTTATCTAAACTCATGGTATAAGTTCTCCGTTCTGATGAATCATGATGACGGGCGCGCCAGCCTTTATACAAAGCGCAAGCAACCCCAATATTGCGTTGCCATTCCCCGTTTTCACAGCCATTTGGATTACAGGCTGCCTGAAAGCTTTTTTGTACCAAATCATAGGGAATGGGTACAGTCAAACCGCCAGCAATCACGGGCAACAGGCGGGCATACAGTTGTTTTTTCAAGTTGTCGCTTAACGATGCGCCATACACCGCATGGGCAATCGCAAATGGCGATGGTGGGGTAAATGCCCAAACAGTCCGTTTTTTATCGGATTTTTTGGCATCGGGCTGTTCAATGCTGTAACGTTGATACCACGCGAAATCGTCAATCCAAGCATCTAAATTGGCAAAATAATCACTGGGAAAAAATTCTTGGTAATAAGTCAAAGCCATGCGACCGGGAGTAGCCGAATCAAGCATCAGCAGAGAAATTTGCTCATGTTCGTCCAATTTGGCTTGATAACCGTGCAATTTTTGTTTAATTAACGCTGCGGCTTGCTGCCCAAAATTAACCGACCAATCCTTTTTATTGCCACTCTCATTTTTTTCAGGCTGCTCATTTTCATCAGTCATGCTTTCATCAACGCTGGTATCCAAAGCATCAATATCACTAGCATAATCTTGCAATGGCGAGGGTACTTTCTCACCACTTATCGCCCATGCCACCATAACTTGCTCACCGTTACGAATGCCTTGGCGAGTAATCAGCCAACGCAATGCACTATGCGCTTTGGCAGAGACTTCCGCGGATATGCTTGCCGCTTCTTCCGCCGTTTCAAACTTGCCACGATAAGTGTAACCACCTGTATCATTAGATGAAATAAGTTTAGCCTTATCGCCTGTGTGGCGCAATTTGGCTGGGTGCATGGCGGCAATCGGCATTTCTTGACCTTGAACCAAACAAAATCCGCGCTGAGCATCTGCCAAAGCCAAATAATCCGACCATGATGCTTGCACACTGCTATCTGTCCACGTATCGCATTGTGGGTCGCCGACAATTTGCACCGACCAACACACCAGCGCTGAGCCGAATTCAATTTCCCCCTTTGTTTTTGGTAAAACTGAAAAAATGGCTGGCGCATCTCCTTCTTTATCCCACTTACTCAAAACCCGCTGTTCATCATCAACAGGTAAAACGCTAACCCGAACCAAATCGGCAATCACGCTGCCTTTTTGCACATAATTCAAGACCGCCTGTACCTTAGGATGCGCCGCAGAAGAATCGCACCACGCTGCCAACTGTTTCAAATAGCCATCAAAATAAGATCTTTTCTCACCGCCGTAATCAGGATAATCTTTTGCCACATATTGCAATTTATCCGCCAAGGGATGTGGTGCTTCGCCACTGGTGCGGTTTTCTGATGATTCTGTCGCGGGCAACATAATCGCCGTTTTGGGCGGCATGACGTTTGCCGTCTGAAAATCGCCTTGCCCATTGATGATAATCATAATATGGGCATTTTGCATGGTATGCCCAATCGGTGTCAAAGGGGTTTCATTGCTGGTATTCTGTTCCGAAACCGCTTCATACGTCCGATACAATTTTTGAATCCACGTCATAATCCCAACTCCTTGGCTTCTTCTTCCACAAGTTTGACATTTTCGCCACGTTTAAATGGTTTTTCGGGCTCCATGTCGCGAATACGACGAATTTTCAGGCTGCCTGAATCATCAACTCTGGGAAATTCAACCACACCATACGCCATTTTTGTCGTCCAAAAACGGCTAATCAATTCATGTTTGCCTGTTTCTTCAGGATAGCCAAAACTGTGGAACATCAACCCAAAATCCACATTGTCGATTTCATCGTAAAAACCAGCTTGCCCATCACGGCTCGGACTGTTGAATTCGCACGGCTCAACATAACCCTGACAATCACGCGTACCCAAAAAAATATCCTGCCGCCCTCCGCGTTCCAACATTCTTCGAGCGATTGCCATATGCTTACCAGAATTGCGGTCGTCTTTCAGCTCTTCCCAATTTTCATTCCAAGTGAAATACGCCTCAACTTGATATTCCACATCTTGCAGAAAGGTGTAAATGGCTAAGGTATTACCGCCATTCCAATCTTGCGGTTTAGTAGATTTGCTTTGGGTGCGAATGGGCTTCATCACCCGAATGCGCTTGATGTGCCAAATCAAGGTAGGTTTCCAATAAATGCTTTTTAAAATACCCTTAATCGCTTCATAAGTCGGCACATGATAAGTGAATTTTTCGCCGCCGATTTTGGTAATCGGGTCGGTGAACAAGGCTTGCTTGCCCCAGACCCGAAAAGTAATGGTATCACTCATAAATCGACTCATAAATTGCTCCTTAGAAATTCAACAGCGACCTTCCGCCTGTTTCATCAACTGATAAACCGTATTCCGAAGTGTAATGCTCTTCTTTTAAATAATAAATATTTGAGCCAGCCTGAATTTCCTGTATCGCTTGCTGATTGATTAAACTTTGCCACACATTCGGAAAAACATTCACGCTAAATTGCTGTGTCTGTGCCAACAAGCCTGACATTTGTTTGGGCTGCCATGCACCGCATAATCGGGCAATCAAATCAATACCTTTTCCATACGGCACAATGACGGCGCGTGTCGGTGCATCAATTGCTTGAAAGGCTCGTCCTGCGCTTTTAAAAGATTGCATCAATAAAGGCAGTTTCGGGCGACGGCGCATATTCTTTTCCGCGTAAACATTCAAAGCATTATCCGATAACCAGTCAAACAAACTGCCTGATTTGCTTTCTTTCAAGCGATAGGTCATTTCATCACTTCTTTGATAAAAATAGTAATGGAAATATTGCTGGATTGCCTGCGGTGTCAAAATCTCATTTTGCCCCACCTCGCCCAACACCCTTTCGCCACATAATTGCCCTTGATGAATATCAGGCAGCACGGTGGCAAAATTCGGCTCTTGCAAATTCAACACAAAAACCTGCCCTTTGTCTGCGTTTTCGCCATGACGATTGCAACGCCCCGCCGCCTGTGCAATCGAATCCAAGCCACCCAATGCCCGTACCACACAAGCAAAGGAAATATCCACCCCCGCTTCAATCAACTGCGTACTGATGCACAACACAGGTTTACCCGCTTTCAGACGACATTTTATTTCATCAAAAATCGCCCTGCGATGAGCCGAACATTGATTGGTACTTAAATGAAATAACGCTTTTTTGGGAATATGGCGTGTTTGGCAATATTGATATAAATCGCTTGCCCATTTTTTGGTATTGACAATAAACAAACAGCTTGAGGCAGCCCGAAATTGCGTCAATAAAAATTCGCCCGCACTTTGCACATCATAACCGCCCGTTTTCGGACAATAATTCACTTCCACTCGGGATAAATCGTTAAATAATTGATTTAAATTTTCGCCGCCCATCAATTCATGATGATGCGCCAATTTCACTTGCCCCCACTGCGAATGCTTTAATTGATGCAACAAAGGTTGTGTCGCGGTACACAACACCGCGCTGCTTCTACCAAATTGATTCAACCAATTCAACACATTACAAAACAAATGCACACATTTAATCGGCAAAGTTTGAATTTCATCAAAAATCAGTACACTATTTGTCATGGCATGTACATGCCGCGCACCGCGCGTGCCGCCGCCAAACCAGGCATCTAAAAACTGCACCATCGTCGTGAAAACAATCGGTTTATCCCAATTTTCAGATAACAATTTGTCTTGCCAGTTTTGCTTTTCGGGTTCAAGGTTAGAATGGTGTTCCAACACCCAGTCTTCACCCAAAATATCGCGAACGGTACTGGCATTTTGGTCAATAATGGACGTATAAGGAATGATGTAGATAATGCGGTCAAGATGATGTTTTTGAACGTGATGCAAAGCATAACGCAGACTGGCTAGGGTTTTGCCACCGCCTGTCGGCACGGTCAACGTGTAAATGCCCTGCGGGTCAGTGGCACGTTTCAGGCAATCATCGGAAATTTGTCGGCGAATTTCATCAATCGGATAACGCATTTCAAAATTTGCCAAATGCGTTTCCAATTTATCAATGGCTTCTTGCCAATCAGGAGATTGATTCAGACGGCGGAATGATTTTTGCTGTTCGCGCTCAAAATCGGCACTGTTGATGCGGTCGGCATCAATTAAACAACTAAAAAGAAATCGGGTTAAACAACCCAAATAAAATTCCTGAATTTTCGATGTATTTTGAATTTCAGGCTGCCTGAAAAGCGGAGAAATGAAAGCCAAAAATTGTTTGACCAATGCTTCCACAGCCAGATTTTGCGCTTGTTGAAGAACGGCTGGCTCGGCTTTATTAAGGCATTCTTGCAAATGGGTTAAATCATCAGATTTGCGCAATCGTTTCAGCCATACCGCATCGCCTTCGGGACTCAAACAATCAATCAGCCCTGCGCCGTGATGCGAAGCAATGCACAAACCCAGCATTTGTCCAAGCAAATCACCGATGCCATTTTTTTTGCCAAATTTGCACAATGTTTGATAAACCCACTGCGCTCCTGCGGTGGAATGGTCAACTTTTTTGCCATTGGGCAAGACATAATCATTGTCAATATCGGCATCCGAGCTTGTCATCGCCCGAATATAATTCTGAAAATCCTGCGCGTATTTACCAAAATCGTGCATCAAACCCAACAACTCCCCTGCATCTGGCAAATCCAATTTGCCTGCCAATGCCCGCGCAAGGGCAGCCGTTTCACTTAAATGGGTTTGTAATGATTGTTTGACACCGTCTGATTGACGAACATGGGCGATAAATGCTTCCATAAAAAATCTTACATCAATTTTAGGCATTACATTATTCAAATTCAGCTTAATATAATTATCGCTTAGATTCAAGATTGAAGTGCAACGTTTAATAGACAAGAGAGAAGATGTAAGACGTGCGGTGTTGCACTTGCTCATCAACTCTCACTAGTAGAGTACGCAGTAAGAAGGGTCAATCTGCCACATCTGATTGGGATGACTGGTAGCGAGATTAATATGCGGCGTATCGCGGCGCATCTGCTTAACCGACAGCCCTTTGCGCCGTAATAAGCGGTTAACCGTGGCGGGGTGCAGCTCGCGCTCGAGCAACCCATTAGCAGCGGCAATCGCCTGCGCATCGCCGGCGCTCATCATATCCTTGCCATTTTTACGCTGCGTGGCGCGTTGCATCGCCGCAATGGCTTGCAGCTCCTCATCGCTCAAAGCCGCCTTGCCTTTGTCGGCACGCGCCTTGCGCCCACTTGTCCAGCCCTGCTTTTTGAGGTGGCGGTAGAGCGTCACCTTGCTTATGCCCAGCATTTTCGCAGCATCGGCGACATGCTTGTCGCGCTCGCCGCGCCCCAAAGCTGTCAATTGCTGCATCAACTCGCGCACCACTGCCACGTCCATATCTACTCCTGCCCCGCACGACCGGCATTAATCGCCGCCTGCGCGTCCGCCATCCAGTCATCATCGGGATTGCTGACGGCTGCCAAACCGTACTCAATCTGCAAAGACGCAATCGTCTCTTTAAGCTCATGCAAAATGTTTGCGGCAGTTAAGCGGACATTGTGATCGTCGGTCTCATTAGCTCGGGTAAGACAAGCCTCAAGCTCAGGTAAAAACCGCAATACATTAATCTGTGCTTTGTTTAAATCGAGCAGCAGCGCCTCGATTTGCTCATCAATGCTGCGGCTCTCCTGCGCAATCAGTTTGTCTTGCAACTCGGCAATCCTCGCCTCCTTATCCGCCACGATACGTTCCGTCGCCTTGGCTTCCGCTTGCGCGGCTTTGAGTCGTTTTTCCAATGCCGCCTCGGTTTTTTTATGCTTGGCTGCCATATCTGTGATGAGATCAACAATGGCATCTTTATCGCCGACCGCCGCCTCGATTTGCCCGATAACCACTTTTTGATCTTGGACATCTAATGCCCGCAAATTGCGCAGCTCCCGCGTAGTCATGCCCAGTTCGGTGGCGCGGTTTAAGGCTTGTTCGCCGAGTAATTGCAGATTTTGCAACTGCTCATCAACTGTGCTGCGGCTAGTACCGACAGCCATACAAAAACCATCCCATGTATCCAAATGGATGTTTTCGCCATTAACCAAAATTGTTTGACCTTTTAAGCGTCGATATAATTTTTCTTCTTTGATTTGCTTGAGTTGCGCAAAAGAAAAGGCTTCCAGCATGGTCGCGATAGAATTAGTCGCTTGAATACGCCCTAAAACCTGATTCATCTGCAGCTGCTCGCCGCTTAATAATGCGGCTTGCATATGCACCGCAGCGGCTTTTGCCTCATCTTGCTCGGCAACGGGATTGCTATCCACTTTAGCGATGACGGTTGATTTACTCATTTAATTATCCTTTTAAAACTGCCGACGCTCGGCGATTTATTTACACAATATTCAAAAAATCAGTTGTTTAAGAATTTAAAACTGCCGACATCGGCGGATTTAGCACTGTTGATCGGACAAACCATAGCGCTGCGCAACCTCATCCAATCTTTGCCGAGCGCTTTGCACTTCGTTGAAGATTTTGATGGCCTGCCGACCAAAACTTGGTGCGATACGCCATTGCTTATTTGGCAATTGCTCTGCCAGACCCGAGGCTGCCATTGTTTGCAAATCGCGCAATACCGTCGCCTTGCCGAGCCCGAATCTATCGGCAAGTGTTTGGCAAGAAACACCATTCATTTCATAGCCAAACAAAGCCTTAAACAATTCGTATCCGCGTGTTTGGGTACTAGATAAATTCTCTTTTTTCATAATTCCTCTATCTTGTTATTTGTAACTTGGTTCAAAATAATTGGTTTTAGGTTATATCTGGGCTATAATTTTCCTAACTTCCGCAATCTTTTGGCAAGCCTCCCCCTCTTTAGGGTTAACGCGAGGGCTAACGTACTGATATTCGGGAAAAACCTCAAACAACGGACTATTGATAATTTTGGCAATCGCCTCAGCGATGCGGAAACTGGTTTGGCGGCGATTAATCACATTGCCTACCGACACAGGGCTAACCTCTAGCGCTTGGGCGACAATTCGCAAATTAAGCCCCTGTGCTGCAATTGCTTGTCGAATATGTGCTGGTTTCATTTTTTATGACCGTTTTTGGTTTAGATGGGGTTATTATTAGACTAATTATGGGTTAAGTCAAATTATTTTTTGGGTTATTTATGGTTAATTTACAAGCTTTTGATAAAGAAATAGATATAGACAAGGTCTCTGAGCGTCTATTAAGCGAAAGACAAAGACTAGGTCTGTCTCAATCAGATGTCGCCGATAGGCTGAATGTGGACTATAAGACGGTGGCACGCCTAGAGAAAGGAACGGAATTAGGCGTTAGCAAATTGAGCGGACTGGCACAATTAGGCTTTGATATTGTCTATATTTTGAGCGGCAATCGCTATCAAAACAAAGAACAGCCTAAAGATATTGATGATGACTACGCCTTTATCCCCTTATACGACATCGACGTAAGTGCCGGCGGAGGCAGTTTTTTTGACAGCGAGCGTATCAAAACGCGGCTGTCATTTACACGTTACTCGCTGAAACAGCAAGGATTATCGCCCGAACATTTGGCTTGCGTGCGTTGTCGCGGCGACAGTATGCTGCCGACAATCGCCGAGCGCGACACGATAATGATTGATTTGCGGCGCAAAGCCGTTGACGGCGGTATTTTTGTGTTTAGACATGAGGACTCGCTGTTTGTTAAGCGCCTTATCCGCGAAAAGGGCGGCATACGAGTAATATCGGATAATCAGATTTATCCGGAATGGTTTATCGAGCCTGAGGATAATTATGAAATTATTGGCAAAAAAGTATGGCAGGCGCGATGGGATAGGTAAAAGGGCGCTGCTGCGCCCTGATAATTTAAGGATTGCGGATATTGATGCGGGTGGGATGCCCCTCCCAAACATGGCAAACCGCCAGCATCCGCGTGATTTGGACTGTGGGGAATTAGTGAGTATAAGACCACGTTGCCGTGGGAATGGAGTAAATAATGACACCTAGACAACAAATACATCTAAATCTATTAAAAATGAATAAACCGCAACCCGAACAATACGAAGAAGCGGCTTATCTGATTGATAAAAAATTACTTAAAGGTGATTATCGCAGAAGCAATGGTAAAGATGATTACGGAGAAATACTAGATATTTTAATCGATCGCCTCACTCCTGACGGCATGGATTATCTCGAAAAACTAGAACAAATAGCTGCCCAAGCAAAATCCCAAGAGCAAGCCCAGCAGCATCGAATAACCGCGCAAAATTTCTCGTCCATGCAAATGCAGCAAGCGTCTAAACTCTGGCATGAACGTAGCGGATGGTGCGCATTTGTATTCCTGGTTGCTGTTGGGTTGACGGTGGCTGCGATAGCAGCACTTTTCAACTTTGGCTAAATAGCGCGGCAAACAAAGCAGATATGCCAAAAAATACGCTAATCCAAAAGCTTTAGGTGCTTTTTGTGCGGTGGCAATCACTGCTTTTTCTCCTTGCTCTTCAGCATTTAACCATAGCTCAATGCTTTGATACTCCGTTTGTGTGGGATGGATACTGCTCTTACTATCTCCTACCAGCACTATCGGCAAAACGCCAATTTTTTCGTGATCATCTCTTTTTAAATACAGGCTTTTGCTTGTCTCATCATAATAAAATGTACCTTGCATACATCTGTTCCTTTTTGTAAAAAAGCCCCTCATCGAAGGGCAATCGCTTAGGAATATTATTCTTTATCTGCTTGGGGCTTGATTTTCGCCGCCCCTTGCACAATCAACCAGTCGGCGGTAGCGGGGCTGACCGCCACCGTTGCGCCGCTTTTAAAATTCACGTTTTCCAGCGTGATATCTGTCGTCAGCATGACCGGCACGACTGGCACGCTGTCTTTTTTTTGCTTCATTTTGCCCTCCCTAAGCATACAGCTCAACCGTATAAGGCGCTTCGCCGTTCTTCCCCACTGCCGCCGAGCCTTTCATTGTCACGGAGTTAAAGTCTTCGGAAAACCAGTCAAACTCGCCATCTACCGCCAAAGTAACGTTAGGGATAATCAATTTAGCGCGTTTTTTGGTCACCTCGTTTTGCCCGTCAATCTCAATCCGCCCTTTAAAGCTGCTGACACGTGCGCCATCAATCACAATTTTTTTGACGACTTTTGTTTTGTAAGATACGGTTAAATCGTCATCTTCTGCCGCCGCGCTGCTGTTCGTTATTTGCAGCATGCCCATCTCGGCATTGAGTGTGTATTTGTCCTTATCTACCGCAACACCGGCTTTTTTGACCTCAACGGTCTCGGGATCAATATCGCCGTTTTTAAGGCGATGATAGCCATTTAATCGTGCTTTAGCAGTCTCATCGGCAATGGTCTGCGCCTGCGTCTCCTGTTCCGCTGCTTTACCCATCATTGCCATTGCCCATGTTAGGGGTTGGAAGGTATCGGTTTGCAGTGTTACCTCGGGTGCATTAGGGGTCGTGATACTGTCTAAAATTGCGCCGGCATCATGACGGCGGCGCGATTTGCGCGTTTTGCTCTCCGATGAGAGCGCGATTTTGGCTGAAATCGGGTTGCCGAAATATAACGCCGTAGCATCGGGATCATCAGGGATAAAATACGGGATACCCGTGCCGATAAAGCCGTAGTCTTGGTTAATACTGTTTTGCATATTATTGTCCTAAATTAATGATATCAATCTCAAAGGCGAGGCTATACAATGCCCAGCCATGCGGCGGATAGACCGTGTCATCACCCTGCGTGAGGGTAAATTTTTTGCCAAAGGCAGGGTTGCTAGATGCATCGCCGTCTTTAACGACCAAGCCCTGCACATGACTAATCAGTCTTGACAGCAGCTCGCCAGCCTCGTCCATGCCATGCCCTTTGCCGCTACGCGCTGGTTGATTATTTTGCCAAGCCAGCACCACGCTATATTGTTGAGTGAGTTTGACGTTTTTGGCTTGATGACTGATGTTGCGATATTTGTCGTAAATCACATAGACCGCGGCGTGTTGCAGGGCAATCTTACCCTCGAGGCAGTCAGCAAACTCATGCGCTTGTCCGACATAACGCAGCTCGCCTTGCACGACTAGCTGCTGCAAATGCGCCGTTAAGGCTTTGCGCGGTAAAAATAAATCGCTCATCACCATGCCTCCAAAGTCTCTGCTGTAAAAACACTGTCAGGCGCAGCCGTTTGAGCACTGCCGCCGCTCTCACGATTAACCACCGCTTTGCCGGTAATCAGGCGATCAAAAAAGGCATGACGGGCATCATTAAGCTGCTTAATCACAGACTCATCGGGCAAATGCTCAAAGAGCCTGTATAACGCCATATCCATGCAAGCAGCGTGTAGCGTCTCTTGTGGCAAGATAATATCTGGCACAAGGGCTAAATAGCCCTTAATGTCGCCGCCGGCAAGGGCAATCGCTTGCGCCACGCGCCCCTGCAAGGCTTGCAATGCCTCCTCAAATCCTGTCGCCGCCTGCCCTGTGGCAAAATAGTCCAATACCGCCTGCGCGTCCGGCAGGGCAGCAAAATCGCTGCCTGCCAGCTGCCCGACCAACCTTGCGCGGTTAGCATGGGCGATTAAATCAAGTGGCGTGCAATACATCATCCCTCCTTATCTTGTGCCTTAGCTTTGCTTTTGGGCTTGGCTTTTCCCTCTGCCGGCGACGCTTCTGCCTCTGCCGGCGGCGCAGTATCGGCAGGGGTAGATTTTGCCGCATCTGAGATTTCGCCCGAGACCGCCAGACCAATTACCTGCATTTTCAGCAGCGGCAGGGCTTGCTCATCACTAAGCTCGATCAGCTCGCCGATTGCGTAGCGCTTGCCGTCATGGCGCACAGGTGCGCATACAATGTATGTAGACATCATTTAATCTCCGCCGTATTGGTAAACAAAAACCCTGCATGATTGGATGTTAGGACAGCCGCATCCGCCATCAGCACAGGGTAGTGCCATGAGCGATCGCTGTGCTCAAAATATCCTTTTTCCACTTTCGGCAAGCCCTGCAAAACATAGGTGTAGCCAAAGGACGGCACCCGCATTGAGCGCAGATTGGGCGGAGCAACATAGGCAAGCACGGTGTTATTACCCCATATTTCGGTAAATTCCGATTCGGCATCGGGCGTGTAAAGCGCTTTAGCAGCCACCACTTTTTCCACGTCAAAATAAGTGGCGAGCATGTCTAGGCTGATGCTGTCCTTGCCCGTGTAGCGAAAATGCTCTTTGATTTTCGGGTGTCGCTTAAGCGCCTCATAAGCGTAAATATCTAGGTGCAAAACGTTGGGATAACGTCCTGTAGATTTACGAATTTTGGCTTTGGCATCGCTAATCGCCTCCTCGGGGTTAGAAGCTGGGTTATCCCACATATCTGTGCCGCTTAATGCCTGCGTATGATCGCTGGCATAATGGCTAATCGTCGTTGCCAACTGCGCTTTGTCGTATTCGCCCTCACGGCGCATCGAGCTCATGATGAGATTTACCGCTTCGGTTTGCGCCTTAATATTGGGCAGTTTTTGCATTTCTGTGAGCAGCTCTTCCGGCACTTTGCCCTCAAGCAAACGATTCTCCAGCGCGTAACTATCGTCGCTGTAGCTAAAGCCAATACTGCGCACCGTCTCGCCGGGGGCGCGTTTGGTGTTGCGGATGACAAACGCCTCTTTGCCGAATTTAATAATCTTACCGCCCATTGCCGGCACCGGCACATCGGGGAAGAGATGATGCCCCGTAAATTCATCGTTTAAATCATAACCTAAGACGACTTTGCTTAAGATGGTATCGACGACACGCGCCTGTCTTAAAAGAGTTTGACTCATTTTTCCTCCTTATTTAATTAAAATTTCTGCGCTGTTTGCGCCGACCGCCACAACCACCGCAAAGGCTTCGTCCTTGCTTGCCGCTTTTTCGGCGGCACCGGCATTGGCTTTGACGTAATCGCCGACCTCTGCGTCTGATAAGGCTACGTCCTCCAGTCCAATCATCGTCACAGCGATTGCCTCGCCGATCTCGCCCTCGTATTGGGCGATGCCTGCCGGCTCATGGCTGCCGGTGCTGGCAAGATGTCCGTCAAAAGAGACAATCTGCCCTTTCTTAACCGCTTCTTTAAGCGTGATTTTGCTACTTACTACATTAAAATGCGGCATGGTTTACTCCTCAAATTGGGCGGCGGCTTGGGCGAAGGTGAGTCCGTGTTTATCGGCAAAATCTTGGATTTTTTGCATCTTTTGCGACTCATCTGCGTTATCGCCAATCATCTGCGGCTTTGCCGCCGTATTGGGATCGCCTGCGCCGTACTCGGCAAAATCCACGCTGACCGGCAGCTTGCCAAGCAGCGTCTTCAGCGCCGCGCGACTGTTTTCTTTGACGGTTTTGCCACCCTCGGCAAAGTCAAAACTTTGGTCTTTCTCTACACTGAGTAAGACGGATACCACCGCCGCTTTTTCGCGCGGCAGTAGCCGACCTTGTTTGACCAAGCCTTCGGCAAAATCATCCGCCTCTGCTCGCTCACGCTCGGCTGCTTCTGCCGCCAGCGCTTCTTCGCGCTTTTTCAGCTCGGCTTCTCGCGCCGCAAGGGCTTGTTCGGCTTTCGCCAATTCCGCTTCTTTGGCTTTCAGTTCTTCTTCGTCCATAGTGTTTTCCTCTGTTGTTTCACTAAACTCAAAAATCGGCGCGGTTTGCGCCGCAAAATCCGCCAAGCCTTTGACTGCCGGCGGCTGTGCGCCCAAAAAACCGACGTGGCGCAGGTATGGCTGCCCCGGTGTCGGGTTGCCGGCGGCATTTGGCGGGTAAAAACTGGCGCTGCGCTTTTTAAAGCGCCCCTGCGCCAGCAAATCGGCAAACTGCGGCTCGACTTGGGCAATGTCGGCATAGAGCGTGCCGCTTGCCTCGTCAAAGCTGATGTTTTCTACCCATCCATAGGCTGGGGCATTATCTTGGGGGTGTCCGATAACTATCGGCGCTTCGTGTTTGGATGTGTCATAGGCGGCAACGACTGACTTTGCCCAGTCGGCATCGGCATTCAGCCATTCGCCGCTGGTGGCTTGATGCCGTCCGGTTTTAAAAATCGCGAGATGTTTCATTTTTGCCTCAATCTCTTTGGGATAGTGGCATTATCAGCTGAGGCGGCGAGCTAAACGATTAGACTGGTTGGGGATTTTTTTGCCTTGCAGCGACAGATTTGATAGATGGCGATGCCTGCGCGTGCCAAGCGGCAGACGGACAGCGCGGATGATGCTTTTATGGCGATTGCTAAAAGGGCAAAGAGCGGCGATTGGCGCAGCGGGCAATCCTAGTCGCGACCAAAGCCCAAAACGCCGCAAAACGCCGATTTGGGGCGTTTTGGCGATTTAGGGCTGCATTGCCTCAAAAGCATCTTGCAGCGTATCCATTATCTTTTGCTCGTCCTCGTCGCTGATGCCCAGATAAGGACGGGCGGGGATTTGCCCAAAGCGCGTGCGTCCGCCGTATTGATGCATGGCGGCATAGATGCGGTTTGAGCCGATGCTGACGCTGACATCGGTCGCCTGCACCGTCGGGATACCGCGCAGATATCCGCGCATTTTGAGAATTTTTTTGCCGTAGCCGCGTTTGCGTTTGTATGCCGCGTATTGTGGCGACAGCGGCGCCCACGGACTGCCGTCGGGCGCTTGCTGCTTGCTAAAACGTGCTTTGGTACTTTTGCGCAACACCTCGCCGATGGCTAAAAACAGGGTTTTATTGACAAATCCCGCATTGCCGATTTGCTGCAAATAGCGGCTGATATCATGGATGCTATGACTTGGCATTACTTTATCCTTTTGCTATAGTGGTAATTAGCGAGGCACAGTAATTTCCTACCGGTAAAGGTTGCTGACCCCAGCATTATCCACGTTCGAGTCGTGGGCTGTGCCTCACTCAATACCTCCATAAAGCAAGTCATATTGCATAAAGCTTTCGCGCATTTTTTTATCCCATTTAATCGGCTTCCCCGAACGCAGATGATTCAGCGTCATTTTGCTTTGTTTTCGCTGGCCGTTTTGTACCTTAATAAGGTCTTCTAGTTTTAATATCACTTTGCCTTTATCTTTTACATCAATGATATATAGCAATGTTGGCACGGCTTTTGTTTTATCAAAATAAATGGCTTCGGGCTTGCTGATGTACTCGACAATGTTGCGCCAAAAATCAGCAGGCAAAGCATCTTTACCCGGGCGCAAAGCATGATAAATATCGGCTTCAAGCAGGCTAATCACACTACTTCTTAGCTCAATCCCTTTTGCAGCAAGCGCATCAATAATTTCTGCCGGCAAGACACCAATCGATTTATTGATGATTAAATCCCCTATATAACCTCTTGTCCCAGCTGCTTGATAGGCGTGGGCTTTAGCAACTGCTGCCTCAACTCTATCCACCATCGCCGCCACCTCTTGATTAAGCAATTTGCGCACCTCGGGAATTTGCAGGGTGCTTTGCATCACGCGGCTTGCCATCAACGGCGGCACGGCGCTGGCTTTGTCAAACAAAAACTGGGTGGGATCGGCGTTACGGCTTGACCCCGGAATGCGGTCAAAGCCGGCATCTAAGCCTTTGGGCACTTGCACCGCACGCGGATTGTCGCTGTTTTTGCCGATAATTTGCGTCTCGTACTCAATCGGCGGGGCGACGCCGACCTTAAGCCCTTTGCGCTCAAGATCGCCTTTGCTGTGGGCAAAGACGCTGCATTTGCAGTTGTAGGCATTGATGGGATAGTGCGTCTGCCACCAAGGATCATCGCAATGCAGGATAAGCCCATGCCATGCCTCATGCTCTTCGCGCGGGTCTTTTTGCCCTGCGCGGTGGCGATACTCCCAGTAAGGTTTGAGCTTTGCCATCTCACGCTGCTGCTCGTAACGTCCAGCTTGATAGCTGCCATAAAGATTGGTGTCATAGATAGTGCGGCTGCGCCAATTGCGTCCGCCCTTATAATCCCAGCCGTATTTAGCGACGATAGCGTCAAAATCCTTGCGGAATTCCTCCAGCGTTGTGCCTTGCTCAATCGCCTTATCTACCGCCGCCCGAAAATCCGCCAACATATCAAGGCGATTAGCCCCTGCCACCACAAAAGCATGGTCGTGCTCCTCGCCCAAAATATCGGCATAGCTTTCGGTGGGTAGATTGAGTTTGGCGCGGTGGTAATTAATCTGCTCGGCAAAGGGGAGTTTAGCCATGTTTTGCCTCGTCCTTGACGCTTGAGCGCCCTAAAAGCCGCGCGGCGGCACTGGCTTTAGCAAAAACTTTGGCGTAATCGTCCAAACTCAGCTGCTCCGCCAAGTCGTCTAGCCGCTCTCTAAATTGCAACAGAGTTGCAGATGCTGCCAATTCTTGGCTGATGCGCTCAATCCATGCCTCGCCTTTGGGGGCGATTTGCGCCGCCAATTGCTCGCTCATATCGTCAAGCGGATCTGTCGCCGGCGGCTCGGCATAATCTAGGCTGTTTTGTTTATCAGCAGCATCGGGTAAAGCTAATCCCTGCGGCATCTCCTCCCACTCTCCGCCGAAGACCTCTTGCACATAGTCTATCGTCGGGCGATAGCCTAGCGCCGCCAGTTTGGCAAAGGTAGTGGCAAGCGCCGCCGTGTCTTTGCTCTCTTTGGTTAATAGCCATAATTTAGGCGGTTTGGCGTTTGGAAAATTCCACTGGGTCAGCCATTTAGCGATGCTTGCATTAAAGGCGGCACAGAGCAAATCCGCATCAGCGGCGACGATGTCGTCTTTGACACTGTCTTGTACCTCAGCTTTGTATTGTCCGCCCACGGCTTGACTGGTCATCACTTGCCCCAGCACGACGAGCGCGATCATCTCGTCCATATATTGGCACAGGGTTTTATAATCAGCGCTACCCGCCTCGCCTTTGAGCAGCTCAATCATGCTGCCTGTCGGCGTGACGGTCGCTGCGCCGTTTTTAATCGCGCTCAAAGCACGCAGCAGCAGCTCTTTATCGCGCTCGGCGGTGGGCGAGCGCGGGTCGAATTGACCATGCGGCACGCTGCTGGCAGCTTTCTCGTTGCCAATCAGCCAAAATTTAACATTGGATTTTTTAAATAAGACCGGCCAGTACAAAAAATGCGCCAAACCAAGACCATAGGGATTATCCGTTACATCTCCGCCCGCCGAAAACGTCCAAAATTTCTGCTCCGGCATTAACTCCTGCGCGCCATTGCCGGTGTAGAGTAGCCGCTGCTTGAGGTCAAATTTAAATTTTCCGCGATCGCGTACCTTGATGTCATCGAGCACCACGCGTCCGTCCTCGATGCCCCACATAATCTCGCCCACGGCGTAGCCGTAAAATACGCCCCAGTGCATGGCTTTGATGATTTGCTCAAAATTAATCCGCGCCAGCTGCGCCTGCACAAATTCCGCTGCCTCTACATCGGCGGGGTTGTCGGGGTCATGCGGCAGCACTTGGCGCTCTAATTTGACTAAGGCAGTTTGCCGCTGCTGCCATGTGCCGAGTACGTTGTTATCGGTTAAGAGGTCGCGGTAGAGGTTGATATCGCCGCCAAGGCGGCTCTCAAGGATACTGTCTAGCAACTCAATCTCTGTCAGATTGCGCTCAATGGCAAGCTCGGTAGAGGGTTTGGTGGGTCTATTAAGTTGTGGGAGGTTACTTACTGGCATGGCAGTCTCTCAATAATGGGATATTGCCATTGTGCGCCGCTTAAGAGTAGGCGGCGATTAGACGGGTTGGGGAAGATTAGAGCTTAGGAAAAAGCCATTTAGCGGCAATGGCAAAAACGCCTAAAACGGTAGCAGTGGAAGTGGTCATTAAAGCAATTAATACAGCATCTGTTAAACTAGGCTTGCCAAAAGCAACGAGAATAAAATGTAATACTATGATAATAGAAATAAAATTTAGCCAATTCTTGATGAGTTTATATAATTTCTTATATTCGTCTTTTCGCAAATCGTGAAGCTCTTTTTCTCGGTCTAAACGATCTTTCCCTTCTCGATAAGCAAGTTCTTCCGCTTCAGATGTTGGTTTATCCTCAGGGATTAGCTTATCTGCACTATTGCGGTTATCAATAGCTCTATTAGGAGAAATAAGATTGGTATCTATTCTACTCATTGAGCCAACATAACCTTCTGATAATAATCTCTAATTTCATCAGGTGAAATGATGCCTTTTTGTCTTACTGACCAAGTATTTGACCAAGGAGTATTGGGTAAATGAGTTAAATGCACCAATTGTCCAGCCGTTAAATTCTTGTATTTATTATAAACCGCTTGAATGAGCTCATATGCTTCACTAGATTCAGGAATGCTGCTTTCCTTCAAAATCGGCTCTTGGATAAAATTAGCACCATACCGCGCTAAGCGGTAATACAGCTCAGGAATCACAGGCCCATATTGCCATGCTTCTACGGTATCTTGAAATAGCTGAAAATTGGTAAAACCTAGCCAATAGCCATAAACAATATAGGTTAGCTTTTGGATCTTCATGTTAGTGAGCGGCTTCTTTTCTGCTAAAGATAGGCGCACAAGCGCATCAGCAACATCAACTGCGTGGTAAACCGGGTAACTCATGCTGTCTCCTTATGTGCTTACAATATCATAAAAAAATATAATCAGACCGGCTTTTCTCACTTCTATTTTTCTCTTGTTCAGGTCTTGACTGTAACTCTTAAGTATCATAACGCAAATAAGCAATTATTTAAACTCGGTTGCAATATCAATATTCCCGATACGCCGCCATATCCAAAAACCTGTCCTCGCTGTCCTCAATCGCCACCTCTACCGGCAATACGTTATCCGCACGGCTGGCGGCATAGGCAAGACAGAGGGCGATAGCGCTGTCGCCGTGGCGGTTTTTATCCTTGCCGGTACGTTTTTTGCCTAATTTGATAATGCCGTCAATGCGCTCAAGGGCGCGCAGGTCATCAATCATCTCACTGTCTTTGGCGATGCGTAGCGCATCGTCCTCCAACGCCGCGATAAATGGCGGCATATGCTCGCTATACCAAGCATTGTTGAGCTTAATTTGACCTATTCTGTTGCCGTAGCGGTCATATGCCGCCTCGGCGAGATACTCGCCGTTGCCGGTAGCATCCAGCCATGCCGCCGAAAAGCGCGGCAGGCAGTCGAGCAGGTAAAACAATATTTGCCGCTGCTGGGCGTGAGGGATATTGCGCAGCTCAACCGCAAAGGGCAGGCGGCGTTGCATGTTTTGCTCGATGACCAGCGGCGTGATAACGGATAAGTCTCCACTGCGGGCAAAGTCCATGCCTAAGACATGCTCACGGCTCTCATCAAGGTTTTGAGTGAGCGGCAAAAGATTTATGGCACACCAAATATCTATTTCCGCTTGCCGCACAGATTCGGCAACCTCTTTCCAATCATCTGATTTTTCAAGCCTTACAATATCAACCTCATCGCCGCGCCGCTCTAATAGCGCACGCGAGAGTACCGCGCCGCCGCTATTGCTAGGGATAACGCGCAGCTCCTCGTCTGCCGCCTGTCCGTATTGATCATAGAGCGCCTGCGCCCAGTCACGCTCAGCCTTGACGCTCCACTCAAGCCCGCGCACTTGGCAAATGCGACGATATAAACCTTGCGCACATGCCTCGTCAAAAGTCGTCCGATGCAATGCGTAGGGCTTTTTGCCGCCGCGAATATCATTGCAGAGCTGGTTAAAAGGATTATCCACTCCATCATGGGTGCTAATAATCGCCACCTTGCCGCCCCACATCAACAGCGCAATCGCTGCCTTAATCAGTTCATCAAGCTGCTCGTGGAATGCCGCCTCATCAATAATCACATAGCCTTGTTTGCCGCGTAAGTTACTGGGACGACTGGATAATGCCGTGATGCGATAACCGCTGGCGCAGCGGATGACAAAGGTTAAAATATCCTTATCGCCGTCTTTAATGACCTCCTCGGCAACCGCATCTGCCACCAGCTGATAATGCTTAATCCAATCGGCGCTGTCGCGGATAAATTCTTCCGCCATATCTTTGTTATAGCCGATATACCAGACATCCATGCCCGAGGCGGCAGCGGCAATCAGCGCTGCTTCGGCGGCAGTCGACCAACTAATCCCGATGCGCCGCGACTTTTCGTACACGCGCACCTGCGCAGGGTCATTAATCCAGTCCATTTGATACGGCAGCAGCACCCCAGCCATTTAGCCTCCTAAAATTTTTTGTTTAATCAATGCCACCGCCTCATCGGACAGCCCCTGCGCCTTCGCGCTTTGCTCGGCGGCTGTGGCGGCTTTGGCAAGGGCGGCGCGTTCGATCTCGGCTTGGCGTTTTTCGTTCAGATTGCTTGCCTGCTCTAATTTTTCAATTGCAATCGCCAACTCTCTCAAGAGTTTAGGCTCTACCGCCTCCTCGTTTTCCGACAGCCGCAGTGCGGTGCTAAAGGCTAGATTGCGCACCATCTCATTGAGCAATGCGCCGACCTTGCCTTGTGGGGCATTGCCAAAGCGGGCAATCCACATGTCCGCAATCTCGCGACTTTGCTGTATCTTGTCGCCCACCGCCTGCATCTGCATGGCATAACGATTCACCGCGGACTTGCTGCGCGGCTTTTCTCCCAACTCTACCAGCAGTGCATTAAGCCTATCCGTTGCTTCCAGCTGCGTGATGCTAGGGTCGCGCAGCCATTCCTGCAATTGCTCCAGCAGTGCCGACGGCAGGGTTTTGATGCTCGATTGTGCCATTAGCGCTGACTCATCTCGGCGATTTCAGACGGACGCAAATCGCGTATGCCATGCGCTTTGGCTTTGCCGCGTGCAATCTCAAGCCCACGGTCAGTCAAGCTAATCACCGTAATCGGCAACAATTCGCGCCGTACATAGCCTTGCTCCTCCAGCCATTGCGCCTCGGTTTGCAATTGGTCGTAAGTGCTGTTTTGTCCGGTGGCATCCAGCGCCGCACCAATCATATCTAGCGATAGGCGATAATCGCTGTCATACGCCAGCACCGTCATCATTGCGCGGCGGATATACTGCCGCTGTAAATCTTGCATCATGTTCAATCTCCTTTTTTCAGTAAGATTTCTAAAATCAGGTTATTATTGTCTGCCATGCCTTTTAGCTGCCCCTCGAGACTGTGCAAAATTTTGGCTTGTTCATCGAGACACTTTAACTGTAGCGACAGAGCTATTGCCATAGCATTAAAACGTGTCGGCATTACT
>ERZ1023288.116-NODE-116-length-23003-cov-67.587676_pt1 | contig 23003 bp, 18 predicted proteins | sample MGYA00380468_ERZ1023288 | MGnify/ENA primary metagenome ERZ1023288 (study PRJEB33173, sample SAMEA4830366) | metagenome | study: EMG produced TPA metagenomics assembly of the PRJEB25223 data set... | reverse complement strand
TAGTACAAGGCGGCGAGCCGCAGACAGTACAAGAGCGTACGGCAAGGCGAGCCAAATCCGTAATACTTTTTCAATTCTTCGACTATAGCTTCTGTGTCTGAGCATTGCCCTCATATCCGCGGCAGTGCGTCTAGACCTTCAAATATTCTGTATTTTTCCCAATCCAGCGCGCCAGTAGGACTGCGGCATAGTCGCTGCCTTCCAATGCGTCGGCGATTTGCTCCGCTTCAGCAAGCAAGACTTGGTCGCGTTCGATATCGGCGATTTTCAAACCCAATGCGCCGGTCTGTCGCGTGCCGAGCAATTCTCCCGCGCCGCGAATGCGCAAATCCTCTTCGGCGATACGAAAACCGTCCGTACTGTCGCGCATCATATTCAGGCGGCGTTTGGCGGTCTCGCCCAAAGGCGCTTGATACATCAAAATGCAGTCCGATTGCACGCTGCCGCGCCCGACCCGCCCGCGCAATTGGTGCAATTGCGAGAGTCCGAAACGTTCGGCGTTTTCAATAACCATCAGCGAGGCATTCGGCACATCTACGCCTACTTCTATCACGGTAGTGGCGACTAATAACTCAATCTCCGCCGCCGCAAAGCGCCGCATGGTCTCGCTGCGTTCTTTACTCTCTATCCGCCCATGCACCAATGCCACGCGCACATCGGGCAGGAGGGCTTGAATATGAGCGCTGACCGCCTCGGCGTTTTCGCATTCCAAGACTTCCGATTCTTCAATCAACGGACAGACCCAATAGGCTTGTGCGCCTTGGCGGCAAGCGGCGCCCACTCTGGCAATCAGCTCGTCGCGGCGCGCATTGCTCATCACGGAGGTGCGAATCGGCTGCCGCCCTGCCGGTAATACGTCGATAATCGAGGTATCCAATTCGCCGTAAGCGCTCATGGCGAGGGTGCGCGGAATCGGCGTGGCGGTCAGCACCAATTGATGCACCGCCTGTCCCGCGGCGGCTTTTTCCTGCAATTGCAGACGTTGATGCACGCCAAAGCGGTGCTGCTCGTCCACCGCCACCAAAGCCAAATCCTGATATTGCACCTGTTCTTGGAAGACGGCATGGGTGCCGATAATCAGATGCGCTTCGCCTGCCGCAATCTCCGCCAATATTTGTCTCTTCTCTTTAGCGCGTAATTTGCTGACCAGCAAAACGCTGCGCAGCGGCAAATCCGCCAGTAAACGCTGCATATTTTGCGCATGTTGTTCGGCTAAAAGCTCCGTCGGCACCATAAAGACGGCCTGTTTACCGGCCGCCACCGCCTGCAAGCAAGCCAGCAGGGCAATCACCGTTTTGCCCGAACCGACATCGCCCTGCACCAGACGCAGCATCGGCACAGGGCGCGCCATATCGGCGGCAATTTCCTGATATACACGTGCTTGCGCCTCTGTCAGCTGAAAAGGCAGGCCTTGCAAAAAACGCCGCACTAAAGGACTATCCGCCGGCAGGGCGGGCGCAGGCAGGCGGCGCAATTGGGCGCGGGCATTGTGCAAGGACAATTGATGCGCGGCTAATTCTTCGATAATCAGGCGTTTTTTCGCAGGATGCTGATTATCATCGGGACGGGGCAAGACCTCCGCTAATGAGGGCTGATGCAGGGCATGCAAAGCGCGGGCAAAATCCCAGTAACCCGCCGCGCTTAAAGGGTCCTGCGGCGCAGGCGGCAATTGCGCTAAGAGCTGATGCACCGCTTGCCGCCAACGCATTTGGCTTAAGCCTTTCACGCTGGGATAAACCGCCTGCAAACTGTCGGGCAATTGCACCACATCGCCCTCGTCCAGCCATGTGATTTCAGGATGCGCCATATCGTAGCCATAGGAGCTGTAGGCAACCTTGCCGTAAAACAAGCCGCGGCGGTTTTCGCGAAACGGTTTGATTTGGCTGGGGTAAAAACGGAAATATACCAAGCGAAAGACATCGCCGTTATCGTCTTTAATCTCCACGCGCAGCAAGCGGCGGCGGCCTTCCTGAATTTGGCAGCGCTGCACATAGCCGTGCACCAGTGCCGTTTGTCCGTCGCGCAAAGCGGCGACCGGCGTGAGATGCGAACGGTCTTCATAGCGCAGCGGCAAGGTCAGCAAGACATCGCGCACGCGGTGCAGACCCGCACGTAAAAAAGTCTGAGTGAGGGCATCACTCAGACCTAAAGCGGATTGCAGACTGTCGTCAAAATCCAGCATTATTAAGCAAGCGCAAGCACCGCTTCCGCTTCCACCTGCGCGCCTTTGGGCAAAGCGCTGATGCCCAGCGCCGCACGCGCCGGATAAGGGGCGGCAAAGCGCGAATTCATCACTTCGTTAAATTCGGCAAAGCGGCTTAAATCCGTCAGATAGACATTCAATTTCACGATATTGCTTAAATCGCCGCCTGCCGCTTGGCAAATCGCGGCAAGATTATCAATCACTTGCTCGGCTTGGGCTTTGAAATCTTCGCCGACCAGTTCGCCGGTATTCGGGTCGAGCGGAATTTGTCCCGATACGAAAACCAAATCGCCCACGCGCACCGCTTGGGAGTAAGGTCCGATCGCTTTCGGTGCTTTATCGCTTTGAATAATCTGCTTTTCAAACATACATTTCTCCTTATTTAGACGCGCTCAATCTGACTGATGCCGTCAATCAAGCGCAATTGCTGCATAATCTTTTCCAACTGTTCCAAACCCTGCACTTCCAATTTCATAATAAAGCGCTGCTGATCATTGCGATGCCCCAAGCGCTCCAATTGCAAATCCGTGATATTGCTGCCGCAATCGCCGATGATTTGCGCCACTTGCGAAAGCATTTTCGGACGGTCCTGCACCACAAAGACCAATTTGCTGTTGAAAATGCCGTGCACATCTTCCGCCCATTCGGCGCGCAACCAATCCTGCCCGTCGCTGACTTTCGCCAAAACGCAATCGCGGCGGTGAATTTGAATGCCTTTGCCGCGTTCAATATGTCCGATAATCGCATCCTGATTCAGGGGATGGCAGCATTCGCCCAAATAGACGCCGCTGTCTAAGGCGCTATGCACGTACAAGACCTGCTCCTGTCCCAGCTCACTTTTTGCCTTGCCCAATAAGGCGGCGGCAATCAGACCCGACTGCTTGCGTCCATAGGCAATATCATCTAATAAATCATTGATTTCAATTTCCTGCATCTTGGCATAGGCGACTAATTCTTTTTCCACCGCCGCATAGTCGCTGCCGAATTCGTGCAAAGCCGCATCCAGCAAATGCATGCCTAAAGTCCGCGCTTCTTTTTTCTCCAGACTGCGCAAATGATGATTCACGCCCGCCCGCGCTTTGGCGGTTACCACGAATTGCAGCCAGCCGGCATGCGGATGTGCCTGCGAATCGGTAATGATTTCCACAGTTTGCGCGCTTTGCAGAGGGCGGAAAATCGCATAAGGCAGTCCGTTGACTTTCGCGCCTACGCAATGATTGCCGATTTCCGAATGAATAGCATAGGCAAAATCCACGGGCGTGGCGCCATGCGGCAAATCAATGATTTGCCCTGTCGGCGTATAGACATGAATATCGCCGGAACTCAGCTCTTTTTTGACCGCATCGTAAAATTCCAAAGGGTCGTCCGTGATATTTTGCACTTCGCGCAGCCGCGACAACCAGTCGCGCATGTATTTTTCCGCAACTACATTATGATGTTCATTGCGCAAAGAGAGATTTTTCAAATGCTGATGCCAGACGGCGATAATCCCCGTTTCCGCCAAACTGTGCATATCGCGGGTGCGGATTTGCACATTCAGCACGGCGCCGACGGTTTTCATCAAAACGCTGCTGTGCAAAGAGCGGTAGCCGTTGCTTTTCGGCGCGGCGATATAATCTTCGAATTTGCCCGAAATCGGGCGGCAGGATTTGTGCAAAACACCCAAAATGCGATAACAATCGTCTTCGCTTTGCGTGATGATGCGCACGGGAACGGTGCGGCAGGCCTCGTCAAAACTCTGCTTGCGCTTCATACGCAAATACACGCCCCATAAATGGCGCTGCCGCTTGCTAATGCTGGCTTGGATATTTAAACGCATCAATTGCGGCTGCATTTCCTGCCGCAGGCGGTTAATCACGGTTTTATTGGTAAAACGCTGCTGATAATGCTTTTGCAGGACGGCGTAACGCCAAGGATGCAAATGGGAAAACGCCAAATCTTCCAATTGTATACGGAAATAGAATAAGCCCAAACGCCCCGCAATCGAGGCATAGACGTCCAAGGTTTCGCGGGCTTTGCGAATGCGCTTGTCGGGACGCAGCGCGCCGAGGGTCTGCATATTATGCAGGCGGTCGGCGAGTTTGATGATAATCACGCGCGGATCATCGGTCATCGCCACCAGCATTTTTTTAAAGCTGTCTGCCTGCGCTTCTTGCGGCGCTTGGTCTTTGAGGCGGTCTAATTTGGACACGCCGTCGACGATGGCGGTTACTTCCGTACCGAAAACCTGCGCCATTTCCGCTTTGCTAATCGGCGTATCTTCTAATACATCGTGCAGTAAGCCCGCCTGCAAGACAGGCAAATCAAAGCGCTGCGCGGCTAAGATTTTGCTGACGGCAATCGGGTGGACAAAATAAGGCTCGCCAGACTGGCGCATTTGTCCTTCATGGGCTTGCGCGCCATAGACGGCGGCGCGCAAGACTTCGGCAATCGTTTCATCATCAAGATAATGGCTTAATTCCTGCCGCAAAGCCTCCCAAGCGGCGATTAATTCATTTGCGCCGGTAAGTCCTGCAAAGGGTTGATAAGTCAGCGCGATTGCCATGATGCGTCCCGATTAGAATATGCCTTTTTGATTTTTTTGCAGCAACTGGGCGATGCTGCTTTGTCCTTCTTCGATTTCGCGCAAAGCAATCACGGTGGGTTTGTCATTGAGCGGCGCCACAAGCGGACTGGCACCGAAAGCGATTTCGCGCGCGCGACCGCTGGCGGCCAAAATCAAACGAAAGCGGTTGTTTTCTTCTACTAAACAATCTTCTACGGTAACTCTTGCCATGAATAGCTGTCCTTAAATATTGAGAAAATTCGGGCGTCTATGATAGCGAGAAATGCCCGCGAAAGCTACCGCGACTGCGTTTTTCGCCCCGCATCCTCATCGCCGCCGAAGAGATTTTTCCGCGCGCTGCGTTTGTCATCAGGCGCGGCTTGGTTCATGGCGATGCAGGCGCTGCGCAGGACTTTATCACCCTCTTTCAGCTCAAAACGCCCGTCGGCGCCGCTTTGCCACGTCCAGTCGTCTAAACGGAAGGCACCGTCGGCTTCGCGATTGAGCACCTTTTTGCCGTCAAGAATTTTGATTGTCGCGCTATAAATGCTCGCCATGTGGGCATATTCGACGTCCATGCCTTCGGCATCGGCGCAATTGTAATGATAAATACGGGCTTCTCCGCTCTGCAAACGCGGCAAATCCAAACCTGCGCTTGTGCCGCAAGCGCTTAATACGAAAGCCGTCGCCAGCCATCCGAGTTTATTGTTCAATGTGTACTCCCTGTTGATTATCCAAATAAAATTTTCCGGCTTGAATGGCCGCAATCCAAGCGGTGGTACGCGAAAAATCGCCTAAAGGGAAGAAATGCAGGCGCACGTCTTCGTCAATGCTGCCGTCCTGTACCGCCTGCGCCAAATCCGCCACCAAGCGCCCCGGTGCCGCTACACCGCCCAACAGACGCCGGAATACGCCGGCGTTTTTAATCAGGAAATTAATCGAAGGCCCGACGCCGCATAATTGCGCATGGCGAATCAAGGCGGCGGTATTCGCCAAGCCCGCCACGCCCAAACGCAGGGGAAAATGAATATCCGCCGCCAATAAGGATTGCCGCCAAGCAATTACCGGCTCGGCTTGGAAACAGAATTGCGTGGCTAAATAATACTCACGCGGATATTGGCGAGCATATTGCCATTTGATTTCTAAGGCGCGGCGCAATTCTTCCGCCTGCACATCGGGATGCCCCTCGGGGTGTCCGGCAAAGCCGATACTGCGCCAATCGAATGGTTCCAAAATGCCGCTGTCTAAAATCTCCAACGCATTTTGAAACGGCGAACGGGTGTGGATGCTGCCGCCTGCCAAGAGCAGCAAATCGCGAATGCCGCCGGCTTGCAAGGCTTCCAAACCCTCCTGCAATTCCGCCTGCGATTGCAGATTGCGCGCCGCCACATGCACGACGGGTGTGAAACCTTGCGCCGCAATCTCTTGCGCCGAGCGCACCGTATCGGCAAATGCCGCACCGGGCAGGAATGTGATGAATACGCGCGTTTGGGCAGGCAGGTATTGTGCCAAGGGCGCTAATTTACTCAGCCCGCGCGGTGTGGTTTCTATCGAAAAATCCTGAATTAATTGCAAAACAGCGGTTTTATTCATCTGTATCCTCCCTAGTTTTTAGGGTGCTAGGCGCACAATCTCCCAATCATTATCACGGCGGCGATACTCAAAACGGTCATGCAGACGGCTCGGCTGTCCCTGCCAGAATTCGATTTTTTCCGCGCAAATGCAGTAGCCGCCCCAAAAATCGGGCAAAGGAATTTGCCCTTCTTTAAATTTTTCGCGCATTTTCTGCCATTGCAACATCAGAAAATCGCGCGAATCGATGATTTTGCTCTGCGGCGACGTCCATGCTCCCAATTGACTGCCTGTAGGACGGCTTAAAAAATATTTTAAAGACTGTTCGCGGCTGATTTTTTCCGCTCGCCCCTGAATCTTGACCTGCCGCTGCAAGGCATACCAAGGAAAGGACATCGACACCTGCGGATTATGCGCAATATCCTGCGCTTTCGCGCTCTGATAATTGGTATAAAAAACAAAACCCTGCTCATCAAAGAATTTCAGCAGAACCGTGCGCTGCGAAGGCATGCCCTGCGCATCGACGGTCGCCAGAACAAAGGCGTTCGGCTCGTCTATTTTTGCCGCCATCGCCTCGCCTAGCCATTGCTGAAACTGCTCAAAAGGATTATCCGCCAAATCCTCGCGCAGCAGCGGCGCGTGGTCGGTAAAATCCTTGCGAAGATTGCCAATATCCATCGTCCGCTCCTACAAGACTTCGAAGACGCGCCCAAAGGCGGCAATCGTGGCATCAATCACTTCCTCCGTATGCGCTGTGCTGACGAACAAAGCCTCATAAGCCGAAGGCGCAAGATAAATGCCTTCTTCCAGCATCAAATGGAAAAAGCGCGCGAATTTCGCCGTATCGACCGTTTGCACATCGGCAAAATTCGCCACCTGCGGCGCTTGCGTAAAGAACAATCCCAACATACCGCAGGTATGATTGACCACCACATCCACCGCATGCGCTTGTGCCGCAGCGCGAATTCCTTCTGCCAAACGCGCCGTCAAAGCCGCCAAATACGGATAAAAGCCTTCCACCTCGGTTAAACGCAAATTGGCAATCCCCGCCGCCATCGCCACCGGATTACCCGATAAAGTCCCTGCCTGATAGACGCCGCCCAAAGGCGCTAAATGCTGCATAATCTCGGCGCGCGCGGCAAAAGCGCCTACCGGCATGCCGCCGCCGATGACCTTGCCGAAAGTCAGAATATCCGCCTGAATGCCGAACAATTCCTGCGCACCGCCGTAAGCCACGCGAAAACCGGTCATGACCTCGTCCCAAATCAATAAGACGCCGTATTCGTCGCATAAAGCGCGCAAACGCTGATGAAATTCAAACGTCGGCGGCACGCAATTCATATTGCCGGCTATCGGCTCGACAATTACCGCCGCCAATTCCCTGCCCTGCGCTTGGAAGATCTGCTCCAATGCCGCCACATCGTTATAGACAGCGGTTAAGGTCTGCGCCGCAAACGCCGCCGGCACACCGGGAGAATTCGGCACACCGAAAGTCAGCGCACCCGAACCCGCCGCTACCAGCAAACCGTCCGAATGCCCGTGATAACAACCGGCAAATTTCAAAATCTTATCGCGTCCGGTAAAAGCGCGTGCCAAACGCAAAGCGCTCATGGTCGCCTCGGTGCCGGAATTGCACATCCGCACCATATCGATACCCGATACGCGCGCCACCACCATCTCCGCCAATTGCGATTCCGCCTCTGTTGGCGCGCCGAAGCTCATACCCAAAGCCGCCGCTTCCTGCACCGCTTTTACCACCTCGGGATGCGCATGCCCGTTAATCATCGGGCCGTAAGAGCCGACATAATCGATATAGCGCGTCTCATCAATATCTTGAATAAAAGCCCCTTCGGCGCGGCGGATAAACAAGGGATCGCCGCCCACACTAGCGAAAGCCCGCACCGGCGAATTCACCCCGCCGGGAATCACTTTTTTAGCACGTTCAAAAGCCTGATACGAAGCTGGGTATGACATATAATCCTCTCATTTACGATGTTTCAACACGCAGGACGACGCAATAAAGCGTCGCTCTATATTTTGTCCCAAATCAAGAAAGAGCAATCGCTCTCCATTTCATTATCCTCGCTGAAGAAAAGCGTTTCAAGCAAACAAACAACAAGGAATTTTTGATAAAATTTTGGCATTATCTGTGGATACGCAGGCAATTACAAGCCGATACCGGCAAAATAAATAGATAGAATTTAAGCGGAGCAGGCGCCGCCTTCTTCTAAACGCCGCAAAATCGCAAAATACCGTTATTTGAGATAGTCAGGCAATAACATTGACTTTTCTACCTGATTCAGGCATTATCTGCCGCCTTAAATTTCAAGCAAAAGCTAATTTTATTAGGAGCATTCATGGCAAATTCAGCACAAGCCAAAAAACGAGTCCGCCAAGCGGAAAAAGCCCGCGCACGCAACGCAAGCCAACGTTCTGCAATGCGCACTTCTGTGAAAAAAGTTCTCAAAGCAATTGAAGCCAAAGATTTGGACGCTGCACGCAGCAACTACCAATACGCCGTCAGCCTGCTTGACCGCGCCGCGAGCAAAGGACTCATTCATAAAAACAAAGCCGCGCGCCTTAAAAGCCGCGTGAATGCCAAAATCAAAGCGATTGCCGCTTAAGATTTTCGCCTGCTTTGCTTGTAAACCCGCTTTTTAGCGGGTTTTTTATTGCCTCAAATATTGAAAATGCAATCAAAAAACATGATTATCAAATAGATAGCTAGTCATTCAAGAATCCGACATGTTTCAACACACAGAGCGACACATAAAGCGTCGCTCTACGTGTTGCCCTGAATTGGAAGAGGTTACACCTCTCCCACAAGATTATCCTCCCTAAAGGAAGGGGTTTCAACCAGTAAGGAAATTTTGATGAAAAAATCTGCCAAAGACAAAAACCGCAAAAATCTCTGCGAAAAAATCTTTCTTTTATCTGCCGCTTAATGAATATCTATTGCCAAGTTAATAAAATCTCCTTGCCAATCGATACATTTAGGCACAATATATTGTGCATGACAAAACAAAATACACCATATATTGTGAAAAATTCCTTATTTTTCTGTTCCGAAGACATTGTCTGGCAGGAAGTGCCGCAGGAAGCCTCTTTAGCTTTTTTGATTGCCGGCTGTCCGCTGCGCTGCCATGGTTGCCATAGTGCGGATTCTTGGCATCCGCAGCAGGCGCAGGCATTAAGCGCCGATTATTTGCGGCAGCGCCTGCACATCTATCGCGGACTCATTACCTGTCTGCTATTTATGGGCGGCGAATGGCAGCCGCAAGCCTTGCAGGAATTGCTGCGCATCGCGCGGGCGCAGGGTTTGAAAACCTGCCTTTACACAGGAGCGGAACTTGAGGATTTGCAGCAATTGACGCCGCCTTTGCTGCCCTATTTGGATTATGTGAAAACAGGGCCTTGGAAAGTGGATTTAGGCGGATTGGACAACCCTTGCAGCAATCAGCGTTTTATCGAAGTCAGCAGCGGCAAGGTATTGAACCATCTGTTTCTCGCCCGCAATGCTAATACCAATACCGTATCGGTTTATTAAACAGGAGGAAAAATGATTCGTTTGGATAATGCGCAAATCGCAGGCAAATTGGATTTTATGCGCCGCTACATCGCGGCAAACAATGCCGCCGACGGCTCGACGATGGATGCCAATGCCAATGTCACGCAGAAAAACATCGCCACGATGGAAGCCGAGCTGATGAAAGATTTCTTTGTGCAAATCAACCGCGCACAAGTATCGGGCAAAATCGCGCAATTATTCGGGCAGGACTGCGCCGATGAATATTTGCGCCAAATCGAAGCACATGAAATTTATGTGCATGATGAAACCAGCCTCAAGCCTTATTGCGTATCGGTAACGCTCTATCCGTTTTTATTGGACGGCTTGCGCACATTGGGCGGCGAATCCGATGCACCCAAACATCTGGCTTCTTTTTGCGGTTCTTTTGTGAACTTAGTATTTGCCATCAGTGCGCAATTTGCCGGCGCAGTGGCAACAGTAGAATTTCTCAGCTATTTTGATTATTTCGCCCGCAAAGATTACGGCGATGATTATTTACGCAGCCACCGCGCGGAAATCGCCAATCACTTACAGCAAGTCGTCTATAGCATCAACCAACCGGCGGCGGCGCGCGGCTATCAAAGCGTATTCTGGAATATCTCGGTATATGACCGCCATTATTTTGAAGCGATGTTCGGCAACTTCGTCTTTCCGGATTTGTCGCGCCCTGACTGGCAAAGCGTCTCCGCCTTGCAGGAATTTTTCCTGAACTGGTTTAACCAAGAACGCCGCCGTGCCTTATTAACCTTCCCCGTCGTTACCGCCGCCATGCTTACCGCCGAAGGCAACTGCAAAGACATGCCTTTTGCGCAAATGCTGGCGCAGCAACTGGCAGAAGGCAACTCCTTTTTCATGTACCTATCGGATAATCCCGACTCATTGGCGTCCTGCTGCCGCCTGCGCAATGCCGTTGAAGACCGCAGCTTTTCCTACACCTTGGGTGCGGGCGGCGTCGCGACAGGCTCAATCAACGTCATCAGCATCAATATGAACCGTCTTGAACAAGACGGACGCGATTTGGCGCAAGAAGTCGCCAAAATTCATCAATATCAATACGCCTACCGCAAACTGATGGAAGACTACCAAGCGGCAGGCATGCTGCCGGTCTATGATGCAGGTTTCATCACGCTCGACAAACAATTCTTAACCATCGGCATCAACGGCATGGTCGAAGCGGCGGAATCCCAAGGCATTCGCCCCGGCTATCATGCGGAATATGTAGAATTTGTACAAAGCCGCCTCAAAACCATCTTTGAAGCCAATCAAGCCGCTTCCAAACATTACGGCGTCAAATTCAACACCGAATTTGTGCCGGCGGAAAATCTCGGCGTAAAAAACGCCAAATGGGATAAAGCGGACGGCTACGCCGTCAAACGCGACTGCTACAACTCCTATTTTTACGCCGTGGAAGACGACAGCATCAATGCCCTAGACAAATTCCTCCTGCACGGCAAAGAATTGATTGACTGGCTTGACGGCGGCTCTGCTCTGCATTTGAATCTTGATGAAGCCCTGCCGGCAAGCGGCTACCTGTCTTTGCTCAATATCGCCGCCAAAACAGGCTGCAACTATTTCTGCGTCAACGTGCGCATTACCATCTGCAATGACTGCGAACACATCGACAAACGCACCTTATGCGCCTGCCCTGCCTGCGGCTCGGATAATATCGACTACGGCACGCGCGTCATCGGCTACCTCAAACGCGTTTCCGCCTTTTCCGGCGGACGGCGCAAAGAGCATGCCCTGCGCCATTACCACCGCGAAGCCGCACATGCGGAATAGATAGACTTTATCAAAGGTAACTAAAATTAAAGGAGGTGATGGGGGGGGGGTTGCGTCAAAAATTATAGACACCAAGTTATTACAGGGGTAAAAATGGGGTGTTTGAATACATTAAAAAACCTAATAGCGCTCTATTAACCATAGATTATTTAGAATCACGGACAAAACGAATTTGCACATGACAGCAGACACATCAACGGTATAGAAAGTTTTTGGAGTTTTACCAAAAGAAGGCTTGCAAAATTTAACAGTGTAAGCAAAAATTTCGAATGGCATTTGAAAGAATGCGAATGGCGCTGGAAGCAGAGTATTGATGATTTAGAAAAACATTTATGGTCGCTTCTGCAATAAATTATACCAATCACCCTGCTAGTCTAGAGCCTCACTGATTACCGTCTTCACTTGATACGGCAACACAGGGCTTAAAAACTGACTCTTATACTCTTTAATCTTACTGGTACCCAACACATCGCCTACCGTCGCATTCGGATGGTTTTGTTGCAAGTAAGCCTCTACCTGTTTTTGGTAATCCTGTATCGCCGTATTGACCGCATCTTGATTCAAGTTTTTCACCAAACCTGTCGTCTCATCCACCGTTACCCTTGTTTTAGCTTTATTTTTCGGCTTTAATGTCAAAAATCAATCCATATTGTCACTGTCAAATAGATTTATATCACTAAATAATACCTTCAAGTAAGGTAGCCAATATTCGTAAAAAAAGGTTTTTTGAGTTTTATCTGGTTTGTCAAAAATGATCTGTTTTTCTTCAAATCTATGGCATAAAAAGAAAGCTATTAAACTTTTTTGTTTATCATCTAATTTGGTAAAATCATTATAATATTCATTTTTAGGATATTCTAAACCCTTTATAAATGGTGGTAAAAGGTGATTTTCCCATGCAAAAAATGATAAATCATTTAGGTTAGTCTTGGTTGGAAACTTTTGCGTTATTGTCTGAATAATAAATTTTGGGATATAAAAATTTCTCTTCGTTGGAGTTGTAAAACTTAAACCCTCATGACTTAAATCGGGAAGATACCAATCTGGTATATCCGTCCATGTTTTAAAAGGCTCAATAAATAGTCCTTGTTTTATATTATTTTCAATATAATCGATATGCTGATTTAGTGAGTTACTCCCTTTTATGTAGCTATAGAGAGCTGACCTATCATTCCATAGTTCTTGTTTATCTAAATCTCTAAAGATAGCTATAACTAAGGATTCATTTTCCTCATTTGAGATATCTTTGAAATTTTCATTTATTAATTTAATAAAACGATTTAATTCTATACACATATATAATCTCTTAACAAAATTTCAAAATATATTAGGTTCTGTTGAACATTCATATCTTAAGCCATTGATAAGCAAAGGCTAGAGCCACATTATTTTCAAAGTTTCTTTTTAGCTTAACCTGAGTTCGGGATAAGCCACCTCTATTTAGCAGCCGCCAAAGCATTCTTCCCAAACATCTGCGGCTTATACGGAAACAAGCAATATGCCGTTAATCCAGAAATCAGATTCAACAAAAATCCCTTCTCTGAACGATGGCGAGTATGTTCAATTTGGCATAGATTCTTTAACTGATCAAAAATTGTTTCAACAGCACATCTTTGTTTTAACAACCTTTTTTGTTCAGGACTTTGGGGCGGGGATTTCATATTCTTTTTCTTGCCTGTCAGTAAAGTGATGTTGTATCTCTTTTCTAAGCAATCGCTTAACTCTTTGCTGATATAGCCTCTATCCCCAACCAACAATCCAAACAGTTTGTTTGCCATTTGTCGTAAGCCTTTACGGTCATCAACATTGCCTGGCGTTAGGCAGAAATTGACTAGCTCTCCTACATGATTAAACACTGCATGAAGTTTGAATCCATAGAACCAACCCATGCTGCTTTTGCCACGTTGAGCAATGTTTTTAAACACTTTATGCCTATGAATTCGACGATTGTGGCAAACAGATAAGATGGTGGAATCCACGATACTGATGCCTGTACATTTCCCCATTTGAGTACTGAGAAAAACCAACATAGCAGGTAATGCACGTTGTGCTAATTCGATAAATCGATTGTAGCTTGGCATGGTGGGGAATGCTGTTTTCCAAATGGTTTTAATTTGCCATAGATAGTAGCTTTTGAAATCACGTATGCGGATATGGTGGAAATAGATCCATACGGTAATGATTTCGGAAGTGCTGATAGAGGCTTTTCGGTTTCTGCTGTTGGGTTTGCTGATGAGTGTGCGGTTAAAGTCTGCTTCAAATGTTTTACAAAAATCATCTACTTGGCAGAAAAGTGTTGTAAGATGTTCCATGTTAAAGGGCTTTTGTGATGGTTTGTTTTGTCAAAACAGTAGATTATCACAATTGCTCTTTATTTTTTAGTGGGGTGCTTATCCCGAACTCAGGTTAATTTAGAGGACGTTCAGAAATCTGTCTCAGTAACATATATTTATTAATCGCTTACGATTACTATCTAGCACTCATCCAAGTATAATTAATTTCTTACATATATTGTTTTTAAAAACCAATGAAAAGACTCTTATCATCAATTATATTCATATTTATGTTTGCATCGCATGCTCAAACATCAAATGAAGAAAAACTCTCATATTATGGTTTCGATGGTGAAGTACATAATTACATTAATAAGATTGAAAAAACTGGTAAACGCTCACCTCGAACTGATTGTGTAAATTGCGGAGCTAAAAGCGGCGGTATTGGTGGGGATTTATTCCCGGTGGCGGTGGTTGTAATGGTTCATGCCATATAGGTGGTGGTTATAGAAGCGGAAGAGATCGAAGATGACAGACCCTAGATTATCCCCCCACAACTTAGCTGAATTAGACCTGATGCTTGCTGGGAAAAAGAATGTAAGCTATTTCTTCATGGAAATACCTCCAGAATTTCTAATCGGATACAAATATAATAGAGAAATAGAATTTTATGATTTTGCAGAAGACCCCTGTGTTTATATTTTTTATTTAGTAGGACACAGAAAGAGCGCTATAAGACTAGAACAGCTCATAAAAGAAACTCGTAAAACCAAAGAATTAAATGAAGCAGTCGAAAGAGAAATAGGAGAAATCTTAGGATACTCAAAAGAAGAAATTGACTTCTACATTGAAACACAGAAAAAGAGATATAAAGCCTGCAGCTAATTTTCCCTATAACGAGGGCATTAAGAGCGGATAAAGCAATCTGAATGGTATTATCCTATTTAGCCTTTAAAATTTTTCGCCAGTTTGGATTCTTAAATCCGACAAATTGATACTTCAAGCAATGTCGGATACAAGTATCCGACCTACCCGATTGAAAAGTGATTAATTTTGTCATGAATTTACTATGAATATCCTACCTGATAACTCATTGAAAAACACATAAGCCATTCAGCGCGGTGAAGCAATCCGAATGGCTTTATCCTATTTAGCCTTTAAAAGCCGGCAATAGTTCCAACATATTCATAAAGTGGAAAATCATTACCGCCACGCCGTAAATAATCACGGCAATGACCAAGCCCGAACCGCCGACGGTTTTAAATCCGCCCGCATTCGGATGACGTTTGCGCACTTTGCTCACTAATAAGGCGGGGATAATGCAAGCCCAAATGGTCGCCGCCGCCCCTGCATAGCCGATGGCAATGACAAAGCCGAAGGGGAAGAGCAAAGATAAAATTAAAGGCGGCACAAAAGTGAATAAACAGGTAATGAAACGTCCTTTTTTATCATCGCTGCGGTGAAAGAAATCGGCGAGAAAATCAAATAATCCCAAGCCTACGCCGATAAAGGAAGACAGTATCGCGGCGATGGAAAAGGCGTGAATGGTTTGGGCGACGGTTTTGGATTCGATGGCATTTCCCAATGCCGCCAATAAGGCTTCTATTTCGCCGCTTTTTTCAATCACAGGGGCAAATTCCGCACGCGGCAAATTGCCGAATATGCTGACTAACCAAATGATATAAAAACCTAAGGCGATAGAAGTGCCGCCGATAATGGCTTTTTGCGCTTTGTGTTCGTCGCCGTAATAAATCCGCATGGAGGCGACGGAGTGATGATAGCCGAAAGAGACTAATGCCACAGGCAGCATGCCGAAGAAATACGGCAGATAGGCGCCATCGGCATTATGGCTGTCAAATAAAATATCCAGTTTAATATTTGCCGCCATGCCGGAGATGCTGAAGATAAAACTCAAGCCCATAAAAATAATCAGTATGGTGGAAATTCTATCGACCAGCCTTGTGGAATGCCAAACAACCGCGGCAAATATCAGCACAAATATTATCGACATGACTTTATTATTGATTTGCGTGAGCTGCTGCAAAATACCGCCCGAGGTCGTGATATAGGCATATAGTAAGATGCCGCCGACAAAATATACGGAAATATCATTAATCATATTCAGTTTTTTGCCCAATAAATCATTGGTTACCGTATCGAATGAGGCATGAATATCATAATGCTTGAATGTTTCTAATAACATCAGGCCGGAAATGGTCATAATCACCATTGTTAAGATAATGGCTGCCAAAGATACCCATGTCCAAGCCCCTGCGCCGGAAGTGGGCAAGCCCAGCATGCCCGCCCCTACGCAAACACCGGCGATAATACAGGCGCCGCCGAAAATAGAAGGTGTTTTTTCCATAGCGAAATCCTTTTTCTTACCTTGGATTGTAAGTTCAAGACAAAAAAGACGCGACAAATGTCGCGCCCCCTTGATGTTAAATTTCTTTCAGTCTTGCCGTGAAATGCCGCAGGACTTTCGGCTCGTAAGTGAAGTCCAAACCGCGAATTTTAGCGACATTTTCTTTCACGCGTCCAAAGGCTTCAATGATAAAGTCCATATGGGTTTGCGTGTAGGTGGCGCGCGGAATGGTTAAGCGCAGCAATTCCGCAGGGCATGGCAGTTGCTTGCCTGTTTTCGGATCGCGTCCCAATAAGAAAGACCCGATTTCCACCGCCCGAATACCGGCTACCCGATAGAGTTCGCAAGACAATGCCTGCGCGGGGAATTGTTCGGCAGGGATATGCGGCAGCAAGCGTCCTGCATCCACAAAAGCGGCATGTCCGCCGGGCTGCTGGCAATAAATGCCGATAGCTTCCAAACCTTCGACCAGGTACCGCACTTGGGCAATGCGGTATTCCAGCCAGTCTTGGCGCATACCGTCGCGCAGACCGACGGCTAAACGTTCCATCGCACCGCCTTCCAAGCCGCCGTAAGTCGGGAAGCCTTCCTGCACCACGCATAAGGTGCGGCAGGCATTATATTCTTCCAGCCATTTCTCGTCTTTAAAGCAGAGCAGACCGCCCATCGGCACCATGGCGTCTTTTTTTGCCGACATCGCCAGCATATCGGCGTATTTGTAGGATTCGTAGGTAATTTGCTCAATCGTCCAATCGGCATATTCTTTTTCGCGCTGCTGAATAAAATAAGCGTTTTCGGCAAAGCGCGCGGAATCCATGACTACCGGAATATCGTATTTTTTCGCGATTTCATAAGCGGCTTTCATATTGGCGATAGATACGGGTTGTCCGCCGGCGGAATTGCAGGTAATCGTCAGCACGATATAAGGCACATGTTGCGGACCGATTTCCTGAATGCTTTGTTCTAATTTTTCCAAATCGAAATTGCCTTTGAAATCTTCATAGACTTTGGTATTAAAAGCATTCGGCGTATAAACATTGCGCGCAACGCATTGATTGATTTGCGTATGCCCCTGCGTGGTATCAAAGAAATAATTGGAAATCGCGACCATTTTGCTGCGGTCGCCGCCTTTTTCGCGCAGGCATTTTTCAATCAATACGGGAATATAGACCTGCTCCGCTCCGCGACCTTGATGCGTGGGAATGGTGTATTCATAACCGAAAATCTCTTTTACCGCCTTGCACAAAGCATGATAACTGCGGCTGCCGCTATATGCCTCGTCTCCGCGCAGCATTGCCGCCTGCATGTCTTGAGTGACGGCACCTGTTCCGCTATCGGTTAATAAATCGATGAATACGTCTTCGCTGTCTAATAAAAAAGGATTCATGCCGGCGCCTTTCAGCGCTTCTTCGCGGTATTCAATGGTCGTACGTTTGACAGGTTCAATAACGCGGATGCGGAAAGGTTCTGGTAAATGTTTAAAATTGTCCATAGTGTATCCTTAATAATCATTCAAATATTATTTATGTACTCAAAAATTTTGAATAGATTTCAGGCTTCCAAAAAATAATGGTATCCGGAGAATTTAATCAAATTTTTGCAGAAAAGATAATGAAATTCGCAATTAAGCGAATACAGAAAGAATAAAAGACTATGGGAAATAGAATGCCATTTTATGGTCTTGAATAAACCAAGGCAATAATACGCGATTGCGTATAAAACGCAGGAAAACTTTTATGATGGCTTTCATAAAATCCTCCTTTACCAAGAATGGCGGCAATCCTAGCATAAGGAGAAAACACTGTCCATAGAAAAATGTGAAAAATCGAGCTCTTTACGTTAATTTATTGCTTTTTATATGAAAACATCTAAAAAACACAAAAACTCACTCAAATTTCCTCATGTAGACATGGGTAAGGAAGTGAAAGAGCTGCGTAACATCGTAGTCATTTTTAATTCTTCGACTATAGTCGAAGATTTGAAAAACTGACACAAGGCGGCGAGCCGCAGGCAGTACAGAGCGTACAGCAAAGCGAACTAAATCCGTAATATTTTTTAATTCTTCGACTATAGCAAAAAAACAGCGGATTTTATTCATCCGCTGTTTTGGTATTTTATTAAAGCAGCTATGCTTTCGGCATAGCATATTTTAAATATTGAAGAATGATATTTACACCACAATAAAGCTGTTATTATCTAAATTCAAATTGAGTGATAATGTAGCAAAATGTATGGCATCGGCATGACCGCTTCCATCAGCGTCATAACTAAGCGCGCCGCTGGCTTTGTCATAAAATACATAGTCATTCCAGTTACTCATCGTATTATCCGTTAAGGATGCAAAGACAGATTTAGATAAGGAAATAATATCTTCGCCTACCGTGAAATCTTCAATCTTTGTAATACTACCGTCTAATTCGGTATTAAAGACAAAAGTATCTTTGCCCAAACCGCCTAATAAAATATCATTACCGCCGCGCCCTTCTAAAATATCGTCGCCGTCGCGGCCTTCTAAACGGTTATCTGCGCTATTGCCAATCAAATGATTGTCCTCATTATTGCCAATACCTTCAGATGCTCCGGTTAAAAGCTGCAAATCTTCAACGTGGTCGCTTAAACGATAGTCAACGCTGCTCAATGCTTTATCTCTGCCTTGACCGGCATATTCGATAACTTCGTCATCTTTATTATCCACAATAAAAATATCATTGCCGACACCGCCCAGCATCACATCGGCTCCGATACCGCCATCGATGTAATCATCGCCTGCGCCGCCGTCGATACGGTCATTGCCCGCACCGCCTTCTATATGATTGGCCGCATTATTGCCAAACAAAATGTCATTAAAGGCAGAACCTTTAAGATTCTCGATTTGCGTGTTGTAACCGATAAATACTTGATCGTCAGTAAAATCATAATCTTCCGGCACTTCTAATGGCTGACCGTTATAACTGCTGATAAGTTTAGCTCGATCATTAATCACTTCGGCCACAAGAAGATGATCATTAGCCGTGCGCCCTACGCCGAAATAATCGGCTTTATCGCTGGCAAAATTACGAATCACGCCGAATTTCGAACGGTCCAACTGCGCCAACCAGGTATCGAATTCATTCCAAGCCGGCAGATGTTTGCCGTTATAACTGCGCGATCCCGGCGTCAGATTCACATAAACGCCGTTTTTTTCCTGCGAGGCGTCAAAAGTATCGACACCGCCGCCGTCCCAAATATAAATATCATTATCGGCGCTAGACTGATTAAAGGTTTTAAAGCCGTAAGTATCATTACCTTTACGTGCGTTTTGGCTCACGCCGAAGCGGTAATGCAAATAAGCCAAATCAAAGAGCCGCAAATCTTGGCTACCCACGAAATCATGGGCGCTTTCGTAAGATAGCAGCGTTACTCCCAGGCTTTCATCTTCAGAGAATTTCAGAGAGGTTTTATATGGCGTAGAATTTTCAGGAGAACCTCTAAAAGGATGCGTCATACCGAAAGTGTGCATCAGTTCATGCGCTACTGTGACCCAACCGTCTTTAGAATTCAGACTGCCTTGCCGAATAACATTATTATCTCTATCTCTTCCGACGATGCGACCGTTATCGCCATAGACTTCATTACTGATAACGACATCTCCGCCGAAAGTGGCAAAGCCTAAAGTAGCTCCTTTTGAAATATCGCCATTATTCAAATTCACGAGATAAAAACCGAAATCCGCATCTCGGACATACGGCTTCTCAACGAATTTCACGTCAATATAATCTTCAAAGGTTTTTAGCACTTCGCGAACAATCGCTTGATTGCCGGCGGTAAAACGGGTTTTTACGGTTTCCGATTGATTATTCACCTTAACGCTGTCTCCATAGCTGCCGAAACTATAGCTAATTATTTTAGTACCGTTTGGATTACCGAATTCATATTTTTCTAAACGTTCTCCAATCGCATAACGATAACCGTAACTCTCTTTGTAATGCTCGATATCCAATACCTGCATAAAATAAGGTAAATCATTAAAATGTTTTAAGCGACCGCTATGATGTTGCATAGCGCCATTAGCGGCAGAGGCGAGAGCCGCATACTCAGAACTGCTTACGGTAACGGTTTCGCCTGCGGCATTTTGCGATTCGACAGTCGCTTGGATTTTAGCCAAACCTTTCTCTCCCCGGCCTTGCAAATCCGCCGTGTCGATTTTCGCCGTAAAACTCAAATCATTATTGACTTGGGCCTTGTAAGTATTACCGGCAATGACCAGATTAACGTTATCGCTTGCTTTTACCGCCGCACCGCTGATTTTTCCATGCACCTCGGTATAAAGACTCTCTTTTAAAGCCGCGCTGTTAATCCGATAACCGTTTTGAGCATCACCGGTTAAATAAACATTTTTTTCCAGATGGATATTAGTATTATCTTCGGTTAGCTCACCTGCCGCTTTCAAATTAGCGACTTTTGAATAATTGCGATAATTACTTTCCTCTAAATTATAATATTTATCTGCCGCCTCAATGGAATAAGAAATTTTTTTGCCATTTGCCGCAATCAAATCCTCGGCTTTTATATCGGCAAAGAAAGTTTGGTTTTCTTCATTAATACCCGCTTCGTATTTTTTATCGCCGATATTCAATGTAATCGATTTAATCCTTCCGATATTGCGCCCAAGAGAGAACTGCTGATCAAAGACTTCCAGCGTTCCGCTTATCCGCACCACATTCTCGCCATTGCTAAAGCCGATAATACCCTTACCGTCTTTGCCAATTGAAAGAATCTCGATTTTTGCCTGCGCATTATCGGCAACGGTAAATACTTTTTCACCGGTGACTAAGGCGCCGTCGGCCTGTGCGCGCAGGCTGCCGGCGCCCGCCTCGGCAAAAGCGCTGCCATTGATATGGCTTGTAAAGCGTCCGCCTGCTTCTACGGTTGCCGTCACGCTGTGCTTACCTACGATTAAGCTGATTTTCTCACCTTCTTGGGCATTGCTGATCGTGCCGCTCAATGTGATGTTTTGTTTTGCTTCATGAGCATTGATAAAGTTGTCGCCTGTAATATCATCAAATGCTACATTTAACGTTCTGCCCGGTATTTCAATATGATAGCTTTTCGCTGTACTTCTTACCTCACGGCTGTTACCGGCCTGATCATGGGCCTCAACCGCAGCAACCAAGGTTTTATCGCCTAAATCATAAAGCGATTTTCCGGCAATCTTGACCTCAAAATCACCGCCTGTCTGCACGGTCGATTTGCCTAAGCGCTGCGTGCCCGCATAAATGCTCACCGCATCGCCCTGCTTAAATTCGCCTTCAATGCGTCCTTTCACGACGACATCCTGCGCGATTTCCGCTACAGAAACCCGATTGTCATCGCCGGCAATGCTCTCAATTTGCACGCTTGCCTCCAATTGCGTATCTACTTGATACGTCAAAGGTAAAGACTGCGCTGTTTTGCCGTCTACACGAATCACCGCATGAATTCGATTATCGCCTTCTGCGCCGGCCAAGTCCTTGCCTTGAAGCGTCAATTGCCAAGTTTTATCTGCCGCATGAGGTGTCGCCTGTCCCAACAATACATTATTTTTATAGACTTCAATCTTGAACGGATCAAGCGCTGCATATTCGTCATGGGCATAAACGCCTCGAATAATAACGGATTTATTCAAATCATTGGCATTAATCAAACCGTCATCCACCGCCGCCACGGTAATGCTAGGCTCAATCTGAGAAGCATCAATCTCATACGGCTGCTCCGTCGTTTGCGTTGTAGGATTGCCCGCCTTATCAAGCGCTTTAATACTGGCGCTGACTTTTTGCTGCCCCCGAAGAACTGCGCCGTCAACCTCCAAACGAAAGGTTTTATCCGATTCGTTTATAATGACTTTCGGATTTAAACCGGCAGAAGAATAAATATTGCTGCCGATGCTAAGCTCAATCTGTAAATCGGCTAAATCTTCTGCCTGCACTTGATAAGCGCCGTTAATAACAAAAGTCTTACTTAATTGCTCCTGACTCAGCTTACCGCTGCCTATCGCATTGAGGCTGATGCTGATTTGCGGCGCTTGCAAATCCACCTGATAGGTCTTGCTTTCTTCGGCGAGTTTTGTCGTATCCTTATCCATGATTTCGACTTTGACCTTATCGCCCTGCACAACGCCGCTGCCTGCAAAATCCACCGTAAAATTGCCTTCATTATCGATTTTGATTTGATCGCGTGTTGCCACGCAAGCCACACAGCCGCAGGTAATTTTAATCGCATCTTCAATCAATAAGCCTTTAATTTTACCGCTTACGGTAATATTGCCGGCAGATTCTTCGATATTCACCACATTATCTTGCGTGACATCATCAATGCTGATGCTCGGCATCAAGCGGTAATCTTGGCTACCGCTAACCGTCGCCGATTGTCCATTTGTCTGCGTACCTTTAACCGTTGCGCTGATTTGACTATGATTGGACAATGTCGCCCCGTCCACCTCAAAGCTAAAACCGCCGTTTTGCAACTGTGCGCGATAGTGATTGCCGCCGATACTCAAGATAACTTCCGCGCCGTCTTGCATATGGCTGACCTTGCCGACAATCATCTGTTTTTGTGCCGCCTCTGCGGTATCAATCAAATTATCACCCGTGATTTTTTCAAATGTCACTTTGGAAACCAAAGCATTTGGCGTATTTGGCGTATTTGGCGTATTTGGCGTATTTGGCGTATTTGGCGTA
>ERZ1023288.102-NODE-102-length-26547-cov-52.447984_pt1 | contig 26547 bp, 27 predicted proteins | sample MGYA00380468_ERZ1023288 | MGnify/ENA primary metagenome ERZ1023288 (study PRJEB33173, sample SAMEA4830366) | metagenome | study: EMG produced TPA metagenomics assembly of the PRJEB25223 data set... | reverse complement strand
AATGCTTTGGCGGCTGCTAAATAGAGGTGGCTTATCCCGAACTCAGGTTATTTTATATGAGTGCACAGGGCGGGCTAATCAAAAATGGTATCGAGACGGCAGACGTATTCGCAGTCCGATGAATGGATTGTGTTTAGATGCCGGCGAGCCCTATATTAAGATGCAAACCTGTCAAAACACTGCCGCGCAGTATTTTGATTGATGTTTGTCGATTACATGCACATATATAGTCTCTTCAAATTAAAATGATACGCCTTAAGACAACATATTGAAATATTTTTCAATATGTTGAAAATTTTTATTGTCTCATTTTAATCTGAAGAAACTATAGTACCTTAAGGTCAAAATGAGATTGAGAGATGCGCATTTCATCAGGAGGAGCGCCTGAAATATAGTCAATTCATGGCAAAATTGATTATTTTTCAATTGGTAGGTCGGATACTTGTATCCGATATTACTTAAAATATAAATTTGTCGGATTCAAGAATTCGACCTACTTCTTTATAAATTATTAGCTTAGATATTTATACCCAATACAATTTGTTATGGCGTGTGTGAGTCTGGCATAAATGCCTAAGCTAAGGTTAAAAATATAATGTTCGTCTTTGTTATGAACTGACTATAATCTCATTATTGATGCTAAGAGACGAAAAAAGCCGCTTTTGCGGCTTTTTTCGTTTAAGGCAGATGCGCTTCCCGCCAATAGGCTTCGCTTTGCATTTCAAAGAGGCGGCTTTGCAGACGTTCGTATTCGAAGCGCATTTTTTTGCCTTGATAGAGTCGGTTGATGTCGTCGGCGGTGGTCAGCAGTAATTTGACGCGGCGATCGTAGAATTCGTCAATTAGCAGCAGGAAGCGGCGTGCGGCATCTTCTAGGTATTCGTCCATTATCGGTACGCCGACGATGCCCACATAGGCGAAATGTTTGGCGATTTCGATGTAGTCTTTTTGCGAGTAGTTACCTTGGCAGAGTTGGGCAAAGTCAAAGACGATGCTGTCTTTATTGCGCCAATAAAGCGGAATTTCGCGGCTGCCGGCTTGGAAATGCGCTTCGTTTTTGGCGGGGGCATGTCCCGTGAGTTCGCTGAGATCGTCTATCAGGGCTTGGCGTTGGCTCGGGCTGTCTGCTTGGCGGAAGATGTTTTGCATGGAGAAATGGCGGCGGCGGAAGTCTTCGCCGTCCGGTACATGATGCACGATCAGATGCTCTTCTATCCATGCGATGGCGGGTAGGAAGCGTTCGCGTTGGAGTCCGTTTTTGTATAAATCGGCGGGGGCGATGTTGGAGGTGGTGATGATGGTGATGCCTTGTGCGTGCATGGCGTTCAGCAGGCGGTCGAGAATCATGGCGTGGGTGATATCGGAGACGAAAAATTCGTCTAGGCAGAGTACGTCGATTTCTTTTGCCATCTCCGCTACGATGTGTTGAATCGGGTTTTGCATTTGCGAGCATCGGTTCAATGCTTCGTTGATTTCTAGCATGAAGCGGTGGAAATGGCGGCGGCGTTTGCGTGCGGTGGGCAGGGCTTGCATGAAGAGGTCCATGAGGAAGGTTTTGCCGCGTCCGACGCCGCCCCAGCAGTAGAGTCCTTGAATCCACGGTTTTTGCGCTGCGGTGTTTTCTTTGCCGAACAGTCGAGCGAAAAAGCCGCCGTTTTTGCTTGGCGGTGCTTCTTGGGATTGTGTCGTCAGTTCGTCGATGATGCGCTGCATGTGGGCGATGACGGCGAGTTGTGCTGCGTCGCTGCTGAAGGCTTTGTCGCTAATGGCTTTTTGGTAGAGTGTTGTCAGATTCATGGGATTTTTGGCTTGGGAAGGGAATGGGCTCGCCGTAGATGCGGGCTTCTTTGTTCAAGATAAAGAGATCGAGCAGGGCTTTAAAGCGCGCACCGATTTCGCGGATGCGGGTTTTGCTGCTGTTTTTAAAACTCACCGGGTCGCGGGCATTAAAGGCAATGACTTGATGTCCGCTGTGGCGGGCAAGGAAAACGGCGCGGGCATTGTGAAAGGGTTGCGAGATGATGGTGTAGCGGGTGTTGCCGAAGATTTTTTCCGCGCGCAGAATGCTGTCGAGGGTGCGAAGTCCCGCATAATCGGGCTGAATGCGGTCGGCGGGTATGCCGGCGGCGATAAGGTCGCGGCGCATTTCGGCGGGCTCGTTGTAGTATTTGTTCGGGTTGGCACCGCTGACGATGAAGTAATCGGCTTTGCCTGCCTGCCATAATTGGGCGGCGGCTTGAATGCGAGTGTTATAAAACAGATTGATGCGGTTCTGTCCTACGTATTTGGCGGTGCCGAGTACGACGGCAAGGCGGTTGTGCGGGATGTGGCGGCTGTCGTCATACAGGAAGGGGCGGCTGCTGTAGTCTATCCAATAATAGGCAAAGCCGAGCAGGGCTATACCGCTGAGGCATAAAAAGAGTAGGCTGTTCATCAAGCGGCGCCGCCATGTCATTTGGGTCTCCAAGGGGAGGCGGGGCGGGGAATGGCAAGGCCGCGTTTGAGATAGTTGATGCCGCGTATGAAGCGGCGTATCCACCACACAAAGGGAAAGAATGCGGGAAAGACGTAGAGGAATCCGCCGACGATGAGATTGCCTTGGCTGAAGAAACTTTGCTGATAATTCCAGTAGATGATGCCGATGGCGGCAAGGATAAAGCCGGTGTAGTACAGACAGCCGAAGAGGATGTAATCGGCATGGCTGGCTATATGGCTGTCTTTGAATTTGGGGCGCTGTACGAGGGTCAGGATAAAGGCGGCGATGATGGTGAAGTAAGACAGGAATATGCCTAAAAAGCATAAGCTGTAGGCGTCGTGGATGCTTTTGTAGATCGGATTGTTGAAATAGGTTTCTTGTTCGTAGTGTTGCATGGTCTGTCCTTTTGTGAAGGGCTTAGTCTAGCGCATTTGTTCGGATTTTGCCTGCCTCTATGGGCTGATGGGCTATTTCGTAGAGAGGAAGCAGGGCACGGATGTGTTCGGCAAGCCATTGGCTGCTGTCGTATGCGCCGAGTTCGGAGGCATTGAGCTGTTTGCCGATGATGTAGTAATGCGGTGCGGCAAGCAGAGGCAGAGGATTGGGATGTTCGGCAAGGGTTTTATAATCGGCGTATTCGCTGTCGCTGTCTTGCCAGAGTTCGAAATCGGCGTATTGTCTGCGTAAATCGGCGGACTGATTGAGTGCGGCTGCCCATTGTTGGTAGTAGTCAAGAGAATAAGCGGAGCGGTCGGCGCGGTAGGCATGCCAATCCAAACTCAGGCTTAAGCGGCGGCGGTTGAGGATAATCGATAAGATGCTAGCAGAAGATTGGTATTGCCGGTATTTGAAGAAGGCGAAGAAATGTGCGCGAAGCTGCCAGCCGTTGCTCCAGCGTTCGATATGGGCGGGGGCGAAATCCTCGCCAAGCAGGTCGGCGGTTTGCCAGGTAATCTGCCGCCATTGATTCCATGCCTGTTTATAGGCGGCTTTGAGCGGTTCAATCTCATCAGGGGCGTATTTGCGCAGTTGGCTGAATTGAAAAAAGGGCAGTTCAAATAGGGTGCAATCCTGAGGTTTGAGGGTGGCGGTCATGGCTTTCCTAAGCAAAGCCTTTATTGTACGCCATAAAAAAAGCCGGTGCGAACACCGGCTTGATATAGGCTTTAGGCTTATTTGCTTAAGCTGACGCCTGTTCCGCTGACGGCGCTGATAAAGCCATCAGCATCGAAAGCTTCTCCATGGGTTACGACAACATTGTCGTTATTGATGTTTACCCATTTTACGTCTGCAACGGCCGAACCGGCTTCTTTTACTTTGTCGCTGTTTTCTGCGGTGATACCTGTTGCTTTGAATAGAGTTTGTAGCATTTTCTGTTTCCTTTTCAAGTGTTAAAAAATATCTTGCGATGCCGTGGATTATATCCTAGACCCAATGCAATACAGATATGATTTTTTTGCATAAGGAAATTGTTAGTGCTGTGTAATAAGTTCAGGAAATTCGTATGAATTTGCTTTGTGTGACTTTATCAGCTGCCTTTGCGTAAGGGTAGCCGCTTTAAGCTCAAATTGCTAGCGTTTTTAGCAGGCTATCTTATCTATTTGTAATTTTTTACACGGGCGGTAACGCTTAATTGCGCAAGAGGGCGATAAAAGGCGGTATGCCGAGTATGAGTATGGGCAGCAAGGCGCCGAGTATCGGCGGCCAATGCAGCAATAATGCCATGCTAGAGAGGATGGCTTGCAGCACGTAGTAACTCACGCCGAGCAAGATGCCGATGAGCAGACGTGCGCCACCGCCGCCGCTGCGTACTTGTCCGTAGGCAAAAGGTAGGGCGAGCAGAAGCATAGCGAGTGTAGAAAGCGGCAGAAAGAGTTGCTGCCATAGGCGCAATGATTCATTGCGATGCTCAATACGGTTGGCTTTGAGGAATTGCGTGAGCGTATAGAGTTCGACGATGGTTTGAGCGCTAGAGGTATCGGCAAGGCGGCTTAAGGTTTGCGGATTGACGGGATTATGCCAAGTGTTTCTGCCTTCGCCCAATTGATAGCGTGTGCTGTTAAGCATGATGCTATGGCTGTCGCTGAGTTGCCAGTAATCACCCTGATGTTCGGCTCGATGCACTTTGTCTATGCGGATATTGCCTTCTTTGTCTTGCCGATAAAAGCTGAGTCCGCCTAAGCTACCGTCGGGATTGAATTGGGCGATATGCACGTAGCCGTCTTCGCCGCTGTCTAGCCAGATACCTTGTGCAAAATGATTGGCGCTTGCCCGTCCTAGTGCTTGATTACGCGTGAGTTCGGCTTTGTCATTCATGCCGGGGGCGATGTATTCGCTGATGCCGATGAGTCCGATGCCTAGGAAAAAAGCCATGAGAATACCGGCACGCGAGAGGCGTAGCTTGGAAACGCCGGCGGCGCGTACAACGGTGAGTTCGTTCTGATTGCCCAGTTGTCCCAGTCCCATGATGCTGCCGACTAAGATAGCGGCAGGCAGAAATTCGATAATTTTATCGGGAATTTGCAGAGCAAGAACATATATCATTACAAGGAATGAGTATTTGCCGACGCCTAGATTGTCGGCTTCATCGCTGCTTTGTACGAGAAAATCTATGCCTAAAAGGAATATTAAGGTCACAAAGGTGCTGATGAGTAGCGTGCGCAGTAAATAGCGGTCGAATTTGCTCATTAGAGGGATTTCCTTGCTTTAAGCCACCAGCAGAAAATGCCGGTAAAAACCACGGCATGTACGATAAAGCTGCCCGGTAAGGCAGGCAGAGAGCCTTTGGTCACGGCTTTCACAGCGTTATCAAGGGCGCTGCTGTAGATGGCGAATAACAAGAATGCGGGAAGGAGTTTTTGTTGGCGTCCTTTGCGCGGGCCTGTGTGGGCAAGCATGGGGATGCACAAGCAGAAAATCAGCATGGCGACGGCGGGATTAAGGCGGGTTTGCCATTCGGCGAGATGTTCGCGGCTGTCGGTGCCCAGTTCTGCAGTAGGGAGGTTGCGCAGACGTTCGTCGCGGCGGCTTTCGCTGCTCGGCAAATGCAACTCGGCGGCGCGGAATTCGGTGTAACCGGCTTCTTGCATGTCATGGTTATCCTGCCAAGCAATACGCGTTCCTTGCTTGAGATGCAGGAAATGCTCCGTGCCGCGGGTTTCGATGCGTCCGCTGTCGGAAAAGATGACGGCATTGTTGCCTGCACCGTGTTGGGCGATGAAGAAGTCTTGATAGGCGCCGGCATTGAAATCGCCGGTGTGGATGCTGATGCCGTTGTCAAGGCGGCGGAAACTGTTGGCGCTAAGCAGAGCAAAGCTGGCTTGCTGTCGAGCTTGGTCGCGGATGGCGGCGCTTTGGCGGTACACATCGGGCATAATCATCAGCGTGAGATACAAGAGTAGGGCGCAGACGGGAGCGGCGCTTACAAAGATGATGCGGTGGATGTGGGCGCGGCTGATGCCGCTGGCGAATACGGCGCTCATTTCTTGGTCGCTGTAGAGGCGGCTTAGGGTCATGACCGCGGCTAAAATCAGGGCGACCGGAATTAAAATAATCAGCATGTTTACCGCCTGCAAGCCGATCAGCTGCCACACGGCGGACAGGCTCATGTCGCCCGCCACCGCGGCGGAGAGCAGGCGTGCTAGGCGGAAGCTCAAAATAATTGCCAGCAAAATGATGATAATGGCGATGAATAAGGCGGCGATTTCGCGCATGATGTAGCGGTAAAGGGTAGGAAGCCTCATGTTTCCTTCGTCTGAATTCGTTATGTGATTATGGTATTCTAAACTGTTTTGAGGGCTGAGGTTAAGCCCGTCTTTGTTTTTTAAGGGTGCTTTATGAATGTGATTGCTAAAAATGCGCAGGCGGCGAAAGTCGACGCTGATGTCTTGGTGCTGTGGTTGGATGATAAAGGGCGTTTTGGCGAGGCTTTGCAGGCGGTGGATAAGGTCTCGGAGGGCTATTTTTCCGCGCGTCAGCAGGCGGGTGATTTGCCGGAGGCGGGCAAATGGGCTTTGTTCCATGCGGTCGAGGGCGTGAAAGCGGCGCGCGTATTGGTATTGTGTTTGTCGGCAAGCGAGGGGGCTTTGCGTCAGATAGCGCCTGCGGTTTGGTCGCAGATTGCCGAGCATCGCTGGGATAAATGCGTTTTTGCTTTGCAAGATGTGCCGGTAAGTCGGGCGGCGCGTGTTTTTGTCGGCGCTTTATATCATAGCGCTTATCGTTTTGAGCAGTTTAAGACGATAAGCGACAGCGATAAAAAGGCGGCAAAATGGCGCAAGAAATGGCAGGGCGAATGGCTGCTTGAGAAAAAAGAGGCTCAGGTCGAGCAGGATTTGGCTTGGGCGGATGCTTTGAATGCGGGTTGCAGTTTGACGCGCGATTTGGGCAATACGCCGCCGAATGTGTGTACGCCCCGCTGGTTGGCGGAACAAGCCGAGCAATTGGCGGAGCAATATGAGGATTTATCGGTAAAAGTGCTGAAAACCAAAGAGATTAAGGCTTTGGAAATGGGTGCTTTGCTCTGTGTGGCGCAAGGATCGGTTCAGGAGCCGCGTTTTATTACGATGAGCTATCAGCCGGCAAAAGCGGTGAATAAAAAGCCGGTGGTCTTGGTGGGCAAGGGCGTGACTTTCGATTCCGGTGGTATTTCGATTAAACCTGCCGATGGCATGGATTTGATGAAATACGATATGGGCGGTGCGGCGGCGGTATTCGGCGCAATGGCGGCGGTGGCAAAGGCGGCATTGCCTGTGCATGTGGTGGCTTTGATTCCTGCGGTGGAGAATTTGCCCAGCGGTGCGGCGGTCAAGCCCGGCGATATTGTGCGCAGCATGTCCGGCAAGACGATTGAGATTTTAAATACGGATGCCGAAGGACGTTTGATTCTCTGTGATGCTTTGACTTATGCCGAGCGCTACGAACCGCAGGCGGTAATTGATTTGGCGACCTTGACCGGCGCTTGTGTGATTGCTCTCGGCTCGCCGCGCGCGGGCTTGTTCGGCAATAATGCGGAGCTGGAGCAGGCTTTGTATTTGGCGGGAGAAGCGGTGCATGACCGCGTTTGGCGTATGCCTTTGGATGAGGATTATCTCGAGATGATGAAGAGTCCTTTTGCGGATTTGGCGAATGCTTCTAGCGTGCGCGAGGCGGGGGCGGTAACGGCAGCGGCATTTTTAAGCCAGTTTGCGCAAAAATACGATTGGGCGCATTTGGATATTGCCGGCGTAGCTTGGCAGCGTGGCGGCGGTAAAGGTGGTACGGGTCGTCCCGTAGCTTTATTATTGGAATATTTCACGCGCTTGGCAGGGAAAAAATAATTCATGTCAGTGAGTGCTTTGCTTGAGCAGGGTTTGGCGGCATTAGCCATCGATGTGCCGCCTTCCTTGTCTGCGCGCTTGCAAGAATATTTGCAGCTTTTGGAGAAATGGAACCGCGTGCATAATTTGACGGCGGTGCGTGCGCCTGAGGAGCAGGTGCGCCTGCATCTCTTGGATTGCTTGGCGCTTGTGCCTTTGCTGGACGACTCTGCGCTGCGGATTGCCGATATCGGCAGCGGCGCGGGTTTCCCCGGTCTGATGTGGGCAATGGCAAGACCGCAATGGTCGCTGTATTTGGTTGAATCCAATCATAAAAAAACGGCGTTTTTACGCGAAGCGGTACGCTGTCTGGCTTTGGAGAATGTACAGGTCATCGCTAAGCGTGCCGAGCAATGGCAGCCAGAACAGGCGATGGATTGGATTGTCAGCCGCGCGATGGCAGATATTGACGGCTTTGTGCGCGTGAGCGCGCATTTGGGGCATGCGGACAGCACATGGGGCTTGATGAAAGCGCATGATGATGAACAATGCAGCATCACGGGATTTGTGAAAAGCACCGTGCAGCAGGTGCATGTGCCGCTGCTGGATGCGCCGCGTTTATGGGTTTGCGTACGGCGGGAGGCGGTAGATGGCAACTAAGATTATTGCGGTCAGCAATCAAAAAGGCGGTGTCGGCAAAACCACCAGCGCAGTCAGTCTTGCGGCAGCTTTTGCGGCGGAAGGCAAAAAAACGCTGCTGATCGATATGGATCCCCAATGCAATGCCACCGTGGCTTGCGGCGTGGCGCATCGGGAAATCGAATTCGGCGTCATGGAAGTTTTAACAGGCGGCAAAGCGCCTGAAGATGTCTGTCTGCATTTGCCCGACAGCGGTATTTGGCTCTTGCCCGCCAATGAAAATTTAAGCGCCGACGACAAAGATTTAGCCGCCCAAGCGGCAAGACACAGCGCCTTGCAGCGCCATTGCACGGGCTGGATAGAGGGCTTCGATTGGGTCTTTATCGACTGTCCGCCGACATTAAACATATTAACTGTCAATGCCTTAGTGGCAGCGCAATATGTGCTGGTGCCGATTCAATGCGAATATTTCGCTTTGGAAGGCGTGGGCGCATTATTGGATACGGTCGGACAGGTGCGGCAAAGCATTAATCCCGATTTGCGTGTGGCGGGTTTTTTGCGCACCATGTTCGATCCGCGTTCGCGGCTGACGCGCGAAGTCTCGGATAATTTGATTGAGCATCTGAAAGGACTGGTTTTTAACGAAATTATTCCGCGCAATGTGCGCTTGGCGGAAGCGCCCAGCTACGGACAGCCGATTGTGCAATACGATCCGCGCTCAAAAGGCGCTTTGGCATATCAGGCGGTGGCACAGGAATTGGCGCAGCGTTTAGGGAATTGAGGCATAAGGAGAAAGGATGAAAAAAGGCGGTTTAAGCAAGGGTTTGGGCGATATTTTGAACGACAGCGGACGCGATGTACTGGCAAAACCCGAATTAGAAACGCTGAAAGAAATCGATGTGGCGCGGATTCAGGCAGGACGCTATCAGCCGCGCCGCCTTTTTGACGAGCAGACGCTCAGCGAATTGGCGCAATCGATTAGCGAACACGGCGTATTGCAACCCTTAGTCGTACGCCCGATCGGACATGAACGCTATGAAATAGTCGCCGGCGAGCGGCGTTTTCGCGCCTCGCAAAGAGCGGGCTTAAACAAAGTGCCCTGCGTGGTCAAACATTATGACGACCGCCAAGCCCTTGCCGTGGCATTGATTGAAAACCTGCAACGCTCCGACTTAAATGCCTTGGAAGAAGCGCAGGGCTTGCAGCAATTGGCGAATGAATTTTCTTTATCGCATGAACGTATTGCGCAATTAATCGGGCGCTCGCGCTCCGCCGTCAGCAATAGTTTGCGCCTGCTGGGATTAAGCGAGCCGGTAAAACAAGCCTTGAGCGATGAAAAAATCGATATGGGACATGCCCGCGCTTTGCTCAGCCTATCACCTGCCCAACAGCAAATGATGGTCGGCGAAATTGTTGCCAAAGAACTGACCGTGCGCCAGACAGAAGCGCGGGTGCGGCAATTGCTTAAGGGCGAAGAAGAACAAGCGGTCAAAATACCTTTGAAAAACGCCGATATCGAAGCCCTTGAATCGCGCGTCAGCGATTTTCTCGGCTTTGCCGTGGCAATCAATCATAAGAAAAAAGGTAATGGTAAAATTGTCTTGAAATACCAATCCCTTGATGAATTGGAATCGATTTTCGGCAAATGGGGTTTTGATCAACGTTCCTAAGACTTCAAGCGCAGTTGCCATTTGTGCAAATATCGCCCGATAAGTATCGGGCGATATTTTTTACTTTTCAGCCGGCAGAGATAAGAGCAGAGCCGGTACGGCGACGACGGCAATTGCGGCATCGGCAGTAAGAGCGATAGGTGTTGCGACGATAGTCAAGAGTACGTCAAGCATATCTTTCGATTTCTTTTCTGTTTGGCGCATTTCCAGACTGACAGGCACATATTGCTCAAAGCGGTAATCCACTTTGAAATTTTCCGGTTTGGAGAAGGTTTTCCCGACGGCGGAAAAGCAGCGATGGTATTGCTGCGGCATTTTTGCTGCCGGTGTAAATTTCTCACGCAAAAGTTCCGTTTGTTCTTGTGCTGCTTGGGTGGCGGAAAGATGCTCAGGAATGTCATAACGCAGGCAGAAACGGCTGCTGAAGGTCGGATCTTTTTCTTCGCTGAGCACTGCCGGCAAAGCGGGCAGCGGTTTGCGGTTATTGTGGTCAAAGATTTGATAGCGCTGGCTGAGTTTGGCATTAAGCACTGTTTGGATGTCTTCAGAGGAATCAGGGTTTAGCACATACCAATAGCGTTCGCCCATCATAATGAGGCTGCCGGCTTCCAGTTGCGCGGTAGTGGTTTTGACTTGTCCGAAGGCATGGATTTTATCGCTGCCGATATCCTGATAAGAGCCGGAAATATCGTCGCTTGTGGCTTCGCTCCAGAGATGGCCGGTTACGCAGCCATTGAGAAGAAAAGCGGCTGATAACATAAAGGGAATAAATGATTTTTTCATGATGTTGTCTTTTAGCTTAAATGAATACCTCATCTTAACATGAAATTAGAGATATACGCTTGAAATTAATAATTTACATGAAGATAAGCGACCGTTATTATCGGAGAATCGAAAAATACTACGGCTTATCCTGCTACTATAGCGGGAAAGTGGAAATTAGTATAAGGCGGCGAGCCGCAGATAGTACAACAGCGTACGGCAAGGCGGGCCAAGACCGTAATATTTTTTCAACTCTTTGACTATCTCTGTCCTGTTTAAGGTTCGCTGTCTTGTATTATTTTTCTACGTCTTCGATTTAGTCCGGGCAGCACTTTTCTTCATGGTGAGAATATAAATGATGCAGAGAGTGATTGTTCTAAGTCTCGATTAATTCTATAATTCTCTTTGTTTGAGTGGTAAAAATGGAGGTTTTGGTGAGTTTTTCGTTGACCGCGTGTGTGCTAGCTTTTATAATTCCGACAATAAACGCAAATGCAAAAAACAGTAGTTAAATTACTAGTTACACAAACGGTAATTGCTATCGTTTTGCTAGCGCTGACATGGCTGTCAGCTTATCGTTATCTTGCTCATCCAATATTCTTAGGTACTCTCGTTAGTATTATAACAAGCGCTGCATTGATGCTAGTTATAAGAAAATTGCCGAAGGTATTGAAGGCAAGAACGTTTTATACGCTGATGTGGTTATGTGAAATATTAAAATGGTTGATCATTATTATCTTGATGATCATTTTTCTGAAAATGCAAGTAAATGCCTTGGGGTTAGTCATAGGATTTGCGACAACCTATGTAGGCGGCTATTTTATGATGCTTATACTGAAGTGAGGAAATATGGCAGGGGCAGAACATAGCGGTGAAACCGGTGCTGCGGAATTTATCCAACATCATATGACCAATCTTGTGATTGGCGAACCGGGAACATTTTGGTCTTTACATATTGATACGCTCTTTTTCTCTATTCTTTTAGGTGTGTTGTTTTGTTGGTTTTTTTATAGCATTGCGAAAAAAATGGACAGCGGCGTACCTGGTTTTGCGCAAAACTTTGCCGAGATGATTTTTGATTTTGTCGATGGTGCGGTTAAAGATTTTTACGGCAAATCAAGAGCAGATATCGGTTCCTTAGCTTTAACGGTATTCTGTTGGATTTTATTGTGGAACGTGATGGACCTCATTCCTGTCGATTTGCTTCCGGCCGCCGCTTCTTTGGTCGGAATTCCTTATCTGAAAGTAGTGCCTTCGACAGACGTGAACGCGACCTTTGCCTTATCAATCACTATTGTGGTTTTGACTTATGTGTATGCTTTTAAGGCGAATCATGGCGCAATGGGCTTGTTGAAAGCAATGGGGTCTCATCCTTTCGAGGCAGAAGTACTGTGGAAAAAGGCACTGTTATTCCCAATAAATTTTGCGCTAAAAATTGTTGAAGATTTCGCTAAGATTATCTCTTTATCATTGCGTTTGTTTGGTAATCTGTTTGCAGGCGAATTAGTCTTTATTCTGATTGCTTTGTTACCATTTTTTGTTCAGTTTATACCGGGCGGTGCCTGGGCTATCTTCCATATTTTGGTAGTTATCCTGCAAGCCTATATTTTTATGATTTTGACAATCGTCTATATGTCGATGGCAGAATCTCACTAATTTTCCATTCATTTCATTTACTCTAGGAGGATACCCATGGGAAATATTGAAGCGTTTATGCATATCCAAGGCTTTTCAGCAATTGCAATTGCCGTTATCTTAGGTTTGGCAGCAATGGCGACAGGTATTGGATTTGCTATTTTAGGTGGCAAATATATCGAAAGCAGTGCTCGTCAACCTGAAATGATGAACCCATTGCAAACCAAATTCTTCATTATCGCCGGTTTATTAGATGCGATTGCGATGATTAGTGTGGTAATTGCATTGATTATGGTATTTGCTAATCCATTGCTTGGTGGAATTCAGCCGTAATTTGACATATCAACCAAAGGTACAATCCTATGGATATTACTCTGACCCTAATTGGCCAGGTAGGCACTTTCCTAGTATTTTGGTGGTTCGTGCATAAAGTCATTTGGCCAATTTTTGCCAAAGTAGCTGCTGAACGTCAGCAAAAAATTGCTGAAGGTTTGAGTTTGGCAGACAGTGCACGTCACAAAATGCAAAGTGCGCAGCAAGAATCTGCAGATTTGCTTGAGCAAACGAAAGCGCAAGCAAATGAAATTCTTGGTCGCGCACAAAAGCAAGCAAATGAAATCGTTGATGCTGCTCGTGAAGAAGCAAAAAAAGTGGGTGATTTAGAATTAAATCAAGCACGTGCTCAAATTCAGCAAGAGAAAAATCAAGTATCACGCGAATTGCAATCAAAGCTTTCGGCTTTGGTTATAGAAGGTGCGGAAAAAGTCATTGGGCGTGAAGTAAATGCAAAAGATCATGAACGACTTTTGCAAGAATTAGCCGAGAAATTCTAATATGTCTCAATCTGAAACTATTGCAAGACCTTATGCTAAAGCCGCATATCAACAGGCTTTAGCAAATGAATCTTTAGGAAAGTGGCAGGAATTTTTGCAGATTTCTGCATCATTTGCCAAAAATGAAGCAATTATTTCTCGATTAACCGTACCGGGCTTTTTTTCCGAATGGCAAAGTTGGCTTAATGAAAGCTTGGAAAAAAATCGCGGCGAAATAATGCGGAAAGAAGAAGAAAATTTCTTGAATATTTTACAAGAAAATAATCGCCTTTCTGTTTTGCCCGAAATTGCCGAGCAATTTATATTGCAAATGCACCAAGCTGATGGCGTGTGTGAGGCTAAAGTTTATAGTGCTAAAGTCTTAGAATCGCAACAAAAAGCTAGCATTATAGAAATGTTAGAAAAAAAATTGGGTAAAAAAGTGATGCTTGAGGTGATTGAGCAAGCTGATTTACTTGCTGGTGTCAGAATTGAGTATGATGGTTTGGTATTAGATCAGTCGACCAAAGGGCGGATTGAACAATTTGCCCAAAAGCTAGAAGATTTGAGGAATTAAAATGCAGTTAAATGCCGCAGAAATTAGTGATTTTATTAAAAATAAAATTGCTGATTATGATAGTAAAGTAGAAAGTAGCGCAGAAGGGACGATTATTAGCGTTTCTGATGGTATTGTGCGTATTCAAGGGTTGCAACAAGTTATGCTGGGCGAGATGATTGCTTTGCCCGGCGGAGAATATGCACTTGCTCTAAACCTTGAGCGTGATAGTGTCGGAGCAGTGGTATTAGGCGAATATACTGCTTTACGTGAAGGCGATAAGGTTAAATGTACGGGTAAAATCTTAGAAGTGCCGGTCGGTCGGGAATTACTGGGCCGTGTTGTGAATGCGCTTGGTGAGGCTATCGATGGCAAAGGTGAGATTAAAACCGCACAAAGTTCTCCTATCGAAAAAATCGCTCCCGGCGTTATAGAGCGCCAATCCGTTGATCAACCTTTACCTACGGGATTAAAATCGATTGATGCAATGGTGCCGGTTGGTCGCGGTCAGCGCGAATTAATTATCGGTGATCGTCAAACAGGTAAAACGGCGATTGCAGTAGATGCAATTATTAATCAAAAAACAACGGGCGTGAAATGTGTATATGTGGCAATCGGTCAGAAAGCCTCATCAATAGCGGCAGTTGTGCGTAAATTAGAAGAACACGATGCGCTCAAGCATACTATCATTGTGGCAGCTTCGGCTTCTGATTCGGCGGCGATGCAATATATTGCGGCTTATGCAGGCTGTGCAATGGGCGAGTATTTCCGCGATCATGGCGAAGATGCATTGATCGTATATGATGATTTAACTAAGCAGGCATGGGCATATCGTCAAGTTTCTCTGCTTTTACGCCGTCCTCCCGGTCGTGAAGCTTATCCCGGCGATGTTTTCTATTTGCATTCACGTTTACTTGAACGCGCTTCTCGTATTAATGCCAAAGAAGTTGAGCGTTTAACTAATGGAGAAGTCAAAGGCAAGACAGGTTCTTTAACCGCTTTGCCGATTATTGAAACGCAAGCGGGCGACGTTTCTGCATTCGTGCCTACTAATGTTATTTCCATTACAGACGGTCAAATCTTCTTAGAAACAGACTTATTTAATGCGGGGATTCGTCCTGCAATTAATGCTGGCTTATCTGTTTCTCGTGTTGGTGGTGCTGCACAGACTAAAATTATTAAAAAATTAGGTGGCGGCGTTCGTTTGGCTTTGGCTCAATATCGTGAATTGGCTGCTTTTGCTCAATTTGCTTCCGATCTTGATGAAGCAACGCGTAAACAGCTTGAACATGGTCAACGCGTTACCGAATTGATGAAGCAAAAGCAATATTCTCCGTTAAATACGGCAGAAATGGGTATTTCATTATTTGCCGCGGATAAAGGTTATTTAGATACTGTTCCAGTTGAAAAAATCATTCAATATGAAACGGCGATGTTGGCATATATGCGTAGCGAACATAAAGCATTATTAGATCGCATTAATGAAAAAGGCGATTATAATGATGAAATTGAAACAGCAATTCGCACTGCATTAGATGAGTTTAAAGAAAAAGGTACTTGGTAAGGAATCGCAATGTCTAATGCCAAAGAAATACGCGGTCAGATTAAGAGCATAAAGAACACGCAGAAAATTACGCGTGCCATGGAAATGGTAGCTGCTTCAAAGATTCGTCGTGTGCAAGATCAAATGCGAGTAGGAAGACCTTATGCTGAGAGTATTCTGCGTGTGATTGCGCATTTGGTAAAGGCGAGTACTGCAAAACAGCATCTTTTTTTAACTGGTCATGAAAAAGAAGCGATTGAGAAAGTTGGATATATCTTAATTAGTACTGATCGCGGTTTATGCGGCGGTTTAAATATTAATTTATTTAAAACTTTTTTACAGCATGTTCGTGATCAAAGAGCACAAGGTCGTAAAGTCGTTGCTTCTGTCTTTGGCAGAAAGGGTGTCAGCTTTTTAAGTCAGGCCAATATTCCTATTATTTCGGCTGTAGAGAATTACCCGGAAGCTCCGGAAATTCAGGATTTGATTGGTGCAGTCCATCCAATGATTGAAGCTTTCGAACGCGACGAAATTCAGCAAATTTATATTGTTGGTAACACATTCATTAATGCGATGGCGCAAAAACCGACTATTGAACGGCTTTTGCCGGCAAATATCGCACATGGAGATGGTAAGACTGCCAGCCATTCTTGGGATTATGTATATGATTCTTCTCCAGACGAATTACTTGAGCGCTTGATGAAGCGTTATTTAGAAAGCATTGTCAGACAAGCGATGCTTGAAAATATCGCATCTGAAATGTCGGCACGCATGATCGCAATGAAAAATGCTTCTGATAATGCCGGTTCATTGATTAATGAATTGCAGCTGAAATATAACAAAGCTCGCCAAGCGGCGATTACCCAAGAATTAACAGAAATTGTTGCCGGCGCTGATGCCGTCTAATGAATTAGGAGAGTTTTTATGAGTACGGGCAAAATTGTACAGATTATTGGCGCGGTGGTAGATATTGAGTTTCCAATTAGTGAAATCCCAAATATCAATGATGCGTTAATCGGTGAAGAGAACGGGATTACTTTTGAAGTGCAGCAGCAGCTTGGCGACGGTGTTGTGCGTACCATTGCGATGGGCGCTTCAGATGGTTTGGTTCGCGGTATGTCGGTTAAAAACACCGGTAAAGCGATTCAGGTGCCGGTAGGTAAGGCGACTTTAGGTCGTATCATGAATGTGTTGGGTGAGCCGATTGATCATCAAGGAGAGATTGAAGCGGAAGCTAAATGGGGCATTCACCGCGCAGCGCCTGCTTATGATGAATTATCAAGCTCTACCGAGCTATTAGAAACCGGTATTAAAGTTATTGATTTGCTTTGTCCTTTTGCCAAAGGTGGTAAAGTCGGTTTGTTTGGCGGCGCAGGCGTTGGCAAGACCGTTAATATGATGGAGCTTATCCGTAATATTGCGATTGAGCATAGCGGTTATTCCGTTTTTGCCGGTGTCGGCGAACGTACTCGTGAGGGTAATGACTTCTACTATGAAATGAAAGAGTCTAATGTATTAGACAAAGTCTCTCTTGTTTATGGACAGATGAATGAGCCGGCGGGTAACCGTTTCCGTGTTGCTTTAACAGGTTTAACTATGGCGGAATATTTCCGTGAAGAAGGGCGTGATGTTCTGTTCTTTGTGGATAATATTTATCGTTATACCTTGGCGGGTACGGAAGTATCGGCACTCTTAGGCCGTATGCCTTCCGCAGTAGGTTATCAGCCGACTTTGGCGGAAGAAATGGGCAAGCTGCAAGAACGGATTACTTCTACCAAAAAAGGGTCGATTACTTCGATTCAAGCGGTGTATGTGCCGGCAGATGACTTGACTGATCCTTCTCCTGCGACAACTTTTGCTCACTTAGATTCAACGGTAGTGCTTTCCCGCCAAATCGCCGAGTTAGGAATTTATCCGGCGGTAGATCCTTTGGATTCTACTTCGCGTCAATTAGATCCTTTGATTATTGGCGAGGAGCATTATTCGGTTGCGCGTCGTGTGCAAGGCGTGTTGCAACGTTATAAAGAATTGCGTGATATTATTGCGATTTTAGGTATGGATGAGTTGTCTGAGGAAGACAAGCAAATCGTTACCCGTGCACGTAAAATCCAACGTTTCTTATCGCAACCTTTCTTCGTTGCGGAAGTCTTTACAGGTTCTCCGGGCAAATATGTGTCCTTAAAAGATACGATTGCCGGTTTTAAAGGAATTGTTGAAGGTGAATACGACCACTTGCCTGAGCAGGCATTTTATATGGTCGGTTCCATTGATGAAGCAGTGGCAAAAGCTGAAAAAATGAAAGCCTAAGCCTAAGGAGGCAGCATGGCGAATACTTTTCGTGTAAGTGTAGTGAGTCAAGACCGTTCTCTTTATGAGGGAACGGTACAGCAAATTGCCGTTACTGCCGCTTCTGGAGAGTTAGGCATTTTGGCTGGACATACGCCATTGATGGCAAGTTTAAAGCCCGGTCAAGTACGTTTGACTTTAGAATCAGGAGCGGAAGAGGTTATCTATATTTCAGGCGGATTCTTAGAAGTTCAGGCGCAGCAGACGATTATATTAGCGGATAGCGCTGAGCGTGCTGCGGAATTAGACGAAGCCAAAGTGCGAGCGGCAAAAGAACGAGCGGAAGCGAGGATGCACGGTTTGCAGGCGGATGATGAAGACGGTAAACATCTACATACTGAGTTGGCGCAATTAACCGCACAATTATCAGCTATTCGTCGCACACGCAGGTAAGCGCTGTATTTTTTAAGCCGACCTTGTGTCGGCTTTTTATTTGAGGAAAAAAGAATGTCTCATCATGTATTTAATGCTTTGATTTTGGCGGCAGGCAAAGGCACCCGTATGAATTCGATGCGCCCTAAATTGCTTCAACCTTTAGCCGGACGTCCAATGTTGAGTTTATTATTAGATACGCTTAAGCAATTAAATATTCACTCAAGTGCTGTGATATACGGCTATTTGGGAGAGCAATTACAAGCGGAAATTAGCTCTGATTATCCTCATTTGCATTGGTTTGAGCAAAAAGAGCAGTTGGGGACTGCACATGCCGTGATACAAGCTTTGCCGTTTTTGCAAAGTGAAGCAATTACATTAATTTTATTAGGCGATTGCCCTTTGCTCACGGTTAATACCCTCAATGCTTTATTGACGCAAGCGGAAAAAACCGGAGCCGCCTTATTGACCGCAAATTTCGCTGATCCAAGCGGTTACGGAAGGATTGTGCGTGATGTTCAAGATAATGTGGTGGCAATTGTCGAGCATAAAGACGCAACAGATGAGCAGCGTAAAATTCAAGAAATCAATACAGGCGTTATGGCGATTAATAATGCTTTATTACGTGAATATTTGCCCCAAATTGATAATAAGAATGCACAAAAAGAATATTATTTGACGGATTTAATCGCCTTATTATCTGATAATGGTTGGCAGGTATCGGCATTACTTGCTGAAAATGAAGAAGAAACTTTAGGCATTAATAATCGTGCGCAGCTCGCACAGGCAGAGGCGGTATATCGCAAACGTCAAGCCCAGCAATTATTAGCCGTAGGCGTTACATTGATTGATCCTGCTCGAATTGATGTGCATGGTCAAATTAGTGTCGGGCATGATGTCTTGATTGAGCCGAATGTTTTTTTCAAAGGAAAAGTTGTTTTAGGAAATCATGTGCATATTGGTGCAGGCAGTGTGCTGATTGATTGTGAATTGGGGGATAATGTACGCGTACAGCCGATGAGCATGATTGAAAAATCGCAGATTGCGGCTGATGCGGAAATCGGACCGTATGCGCGCATTCGTCCAAATACACAATTAAAACGGGCGGCAAAAATCGGCAATTTCGTTGAGATTAAGGCGAGCATAGTGGATGAAGGAAGCAAAGTAAACCATTTAAGCTATATCGGCGATGCTATCATTGGGAAAAACGTCAATATTGGCGCCGGCACCATTACTTGTAATTATGATGGCGTGAATAAATACCGCACGGAAATAGGTAATCAGGTTTTTGTCGGCTCAAATACCGCATTAGTTGCGCCGCTGCGTCTTGGTGATCGCGTAACGATTGGCGCAGGCTCAGTGATTACGCAAAATATTTCCGCAGATAGCTTGGCTTTTACTCGTGCAGATTTGCAAGAAAAACCGGATTGGCTAAGTCCGATAAAAAAGAAAACTAATCAAAATAAGTCTTGAAGCTTAACTGAATGTAAAACACAAATATTGCCGATCTTGTTATATTGTTAGTCCCTTTAATATAAAACAGAGGTAGAGATGAAAAAATTATTTCTTGTATCGGCAATCTTATTTAGCGCTACGTCTATGGCGCAGACCTCCAATGCAGAAGATCGTGCACAAGCACGTCCGGATTCAACCGTAAAAGCAGATGTAGTAACAGAAACGCAAATTACTCAAGCGCTTGTTCTTGATGGTAATGTTATCACTGAAAGTACACAAACTATTGTGCAGCCATCTGTTGAAGCGCTTAATATTGAAGCTCCGGCAACATCTTTGCCGGCGGCAGCAATTATTGACGACTCTAAAGATTTAGAAGCGACAATGAAATTGATGGGACGGAATTTTAAAGCTATTAACGGCGCAGATAATATAGCGGCAATGGCAGAGCCTGCGGCACAATTGAGCCAATGGGCTAGTCAAGCAGAGGCATTGAGTATTGACGCTAATGCGCAAGATCAGGAAAAATTTCTGCAAGGTATACAGCAAATACGTAAATTAATTGCGGATTTAGAAATAGCGATTGAAAATAAAGATGAAGTAACTGTTCGCACGATTATCAATGAATTAGGCGATGTGCGTAAGGAGTATCACAAATATTTTGATATGAATTAATTCAACCTAAAAAGACGATGCCCCTGAAAAGTAGAACTTTTCAGGGGCACATTCATTTCTGAATACGTCGCGACACATTTTTTCAAATGGTCTTATTGTAGCAACGGCTCTCATCTCGTAGTGCAACAATGCTGCGGATTATAAAATACTTATGCGAATAATAGCAAGCAGAAATTTAGCTGAGTTGTGTAGATTTTTATGTTCTTGAATTTACAATCCAAGTGCAAAAAAAAGAAGCATTCATAATTAGAGTATCATTTTGTTCCCCAACAAAAAAGGACTCTAAAATGAACGCTTCTTACCGACATCTTACGCTTTCAGAACGGGAAAGCATAATGATTCTGCTCGCTCAAGGCAAAAAACAGTCCGAGATTGCCCGACAATTAGGGCGGAGCTGCAGCACCATTTCCCGTGAGCTAAAAAGGCATGCACTCAAAGTATATCGAGCGAGTTCGGCGCACAGCAGCTATCAAAAGCATCGGAAAAAGTGCAAAGCGATACCCAATTTAAAACGGGCGGAATATCGTCATTTGGTGCAAAGCAAGGTGTTGGACGGCAAATGGTCGCCCGAACAGCTCAGCAAGCGCTTAGAATTTGAAAAATCTGATTTATCAATCGGTTTTAATACGATTTACCGCGCGATTCATCAAGGTTGGCTGGATATCAGCGAAGGCAAAGCAAGCCGAAAATTACGCCATAAAGGCAGAACAAGGCGGAGAAAAAATCATCTTGAAAAGCGTGGAAAAATCACGATTTCGCATACATTGGAGGAACGCCCGATTTCAGCGCAAAACCGCAGCCGTTTCGGACATTGGGAAGCGGATATGGTATTGGGTGTCGCAGGCGGCGCCTGTTTGCTTACTTTGACGGAACGCAAAAGTCGTTTTGAGTTGGTGAAAAAGATTGCAGGCAAAAAAGCATTGTTGGTGAAAGAGGCGATGATAACCCTGCTTACACCGCATAAATTACGGTCAATTACGCCGGACAGAGGCAAGGAATTTGCCAAACATAGTTTAGTTACGCAAACATTAGGCGCAGCCTTTTATTTCCCCGAGCCGCATCAGCCGTGGCAAAGGGGGACAAATGAAAATACAAACGGGTTGCTCAGGGAGTTTTTCCCCAAGCAACAGGATATAAACCGGTGGAGCGATGATTATATTCAATCGGTCGTTGACAAATTAAATCTACGACCGAGAAAGTGTTTAGGCTGGAAAACACCTTATTAAGTTTACTTTAAAAAACTATTGTACTTGGTTTGACAATTCAAGTTTTAAAACAGTATGATTTCTAATTATTCACTGTCTGGACAAAGGAAAGGGCTATGGCGCAGCAAAACTATATTTTGGGCTTGGATTTGGGTATTGCTTCTGTGGGTTGGGCTTGTGTTTGGATTGATGAAAATGAACATACAATTGGTTTACTTGATTGCGGTGTGCGGACATTTGAACGGGCGGAAGTACCGAAAACAGGTGATTCTTTGGCAAAAGCGCGGCGAGAAGCACGTAGTGTACGTCGTTTAATTCGTCGCAGAGCGCACCGTTTGCTGCGTTTACGCCGTTTATTGAAGCGTGAAGGGATTTTAAAGGCAGCAGATTTTGGTGCAAATAGGTTGCCTGAAAATCTGCCGATTGATGCGTGGACTTTGCGTGTGGCAGGTTTAGACAAAAAACTTGCGGCAAAAGAGTGGGCGGCGGTGTTGTTGCATTTGGTGAAACATCGCGGTTATTTGTCACAGCGTAAAAGCGAATTGCAGGAAGACGGCAAATCGGAATTGGGGCGTTTGCTGGCAGGTGTGGCGCAAAACCATGAATTGTTGCAAGCCGATGAATACCGCACGCCGGCGGAGTTGGCAGTAAAATATTTTGCCGTGCAAAGCGGACATTTACGCAATAAAGGCGGCGATTACTCACATACTTTCAACCGCTTGGATTTACAGAAAGAATTGCATTTGTTATTTGAAAAACAACGTAAATTTGGCAATCCCTTTGCTTCAGCAGACTTGGAAGCAAAAGTTGATGCTTTGCTGATGAGGCAGCGCAGTGCTTTGCAGGGCGAGGCGGTGTTGAAGATGTTGGGCAAATGCAGGTTTGAGTCGTCTGAATATAAAGCGGCGAAAAACACTTACAGCGCGGAACGTTTTATCTGGCTGACCAAATTAAACAATCTGCGGATTATGGACGGCGGTGAGGAGCGGGCTTTGGCTGATGATGAACGCCGTTTGCTACTAGACGAGCCGTATCAAAAATCCAAACTGACTTATGCACAAGTGCGCAAGATTTTAGCGTTGCCTGAAAGCGCGGTGTTTAAAGGTTTGCGTTACGGCAGCGATGCGGAAAGTGCGAAAAAAGCCGAAAGCGGCGCATTGATGGAAATGAAGGCTTACCACAAAATCCGTATGGTATTGGAAAAAGCAGGTTTGAAAGCGGCATGGAACAACCGTATCCGCAATCCCGAATTATTGGACAGAATCGGCACGGCGTTTTCCGTTTACAAAACCGATGAACATATTCAGACGGCATTGGCAGATTTAGGGCTGCCTGAAAATGTATTGGACGCCTTATTAAAAGGTCTGAGTTTTGACAAATTTATCGAATTGTCTTTATTGGCGCTGCATAAAATCCTGCCACAGATGGAAAAAGGTTTGCGTTACGATGAGTCTTGTAAAGTAGCCTATGGCGATCATCGTGCAATAAAAGAAAATCAAAACAAAAGCTTATTGCCGCCCATTCCTGCCGATGTTATACGCAATCCTGTGGTGCTGCGTACGCTGACACAAGTACGGAAAGTGGTGAATGCGATTATCCGCCGCTATGGTTCGCCTGCGCGGGTGCATATTGAAACGGCGCGGGAATTGGGTAAATCATTTAAAGACCGTAAAGAAATCGAGAAAAAACAGGAAGAAAACCGCAAAGAACGCGAACGTGCGGTGGAACGGTTTAAAGAATTGTTTCCCCATTTTGCAGGCGAGCCGAAAGGACAGGATATTCTTAAATTGCGACTGTATCGACAACAGCACGGCAAATGTCTGTATTCGGGCAATGAAATCGATTTGAGCCGTTTGAATGAGAAAGGCTATGTGGAAATTGACCATGCTTTACCATTTTCGCGTACTTGGGACGATAGCTTGAACAATAAAGTGTTGGTGTTGGGCAGTGAAAACCAGAAAAAACGCAATCAAACGCCATATGAATATTTAGACGGTGCAAGCAATAGTCGCGTATGGCGGGAATTTCAGGCACGCTTGGCTGGTTGTGATTTTCCTTACGGAAAAAAACAGCGTATTCAGACGGCAAAGCTCGATACCAAAGCCGAACAGGGTTTCTTGGAACGTAATTTAAACGATACGCGCTATATTGCCCGCTTTTTATGCGGATTTGTGGAAGAAAACCTGTATTTAAGCGGCAAAGGCAAGCGGCGCGTGTTTGCTTCCAACGGCTCGATAACGGCTTTGCTGCGCGGTTTATGGGGCTTGCAGAAAGTGCGTGAAGAAAATGACCGCCATCATGCCCTTGATGCGATTGTGGTGGCGTGTTCGACCGTTTCCATGCAGCAAAAAATCACCAAAGCCATACAGAGGCGCGAAATCTTGGAAACGGTTGATACGGCAACAGGCGAAGTCAAAACCCGTATTCCGCAGCCATGGGAATTTTTCAGGCAGGAAGTGATGATTCGCGTGTTCAGCGATAATCCGCTTGCAGAACTGGCGGAAAAATTAGATGCGCGACCTGAAGCGGCACATGAATGGGTGTTGCCGCTGTTTGTCTCGCGTGCGCCGAATCGCAAAATGACGGGGCAGGGACATTTGGAAACCGTGCGCTCTGCTAAGCGTTTGGACGAGGGCGTGAGCGTGGTGAAAAAACCGCTGACTGCTCTGAAATTAAAAGGTATTGAAAAAATTGTCGGCTATCCCGACCGCGAACCTGCGCTCTATGATGCTTTGCGCCAACGTTTACAGGCATTTAAAGACGAACCTGCCAAAGCTTTTGCCGAGCCGTTTTACAAACCTGCCAAAGATGGTAGGCAGGGTGCTTTGGTAAAAGCGGTGCGGGTGGAAGATGTGCAAAAATCAGGTGTGATGGTGCGCGATGGCAAAGGAATTGCCGACAATGCAACGATGGTGCGCGTGGACGTATTCACGAAAGGCGGTAAAAATTATCTAGTGCCGATTTATGCTTGGCAGGTGGCGAAGGGGATTTTGCCGAATCGGGCGGTGGTGGCTTTAAAAAATGAAGACGAATGGCAAGAAATGGATGAAAGCTTTGAATTTAAGTTTTCGCTGTATCCAAATGATTTGGTAGAGGTAGTAAGTAAAAAAGGAAGAATTTTCGGTTATTTTGCCAGCTGTCATCGTGGTACGGGCAATATTAATATTCGTATTCATGATTTGGATTCTAAAGTTGGAAAAGATGGTATGTTAGAAGGAGTTGGTGTCAAAACAGCTATATCCTTTAAAAAATACCAAGTTGATCCTTTAGGCAAAGAAATCCGTTTATGCAAAGCAGAAAAACGTCCCGAATTGAAAAATAAAAAATCTTAAATGCTAATGGCTGCATCTAAATAACGGCAGCCATTTTCTTATTACAAAAAAAAGAGGTAAAAATATAGTCTAGGAATTAGGGAATCATATCAGCATTAGGAGAGGAACATGACATGGCGTAGTATTGTAATCAGCAAACCTGCACGGCTTTCCTTAAAACAAAAGCATCTTTTAATTGAGCAGGAAGAGGGTATTCCTGTTCCTTTAGAAGATATTGCCGTGATTGTGATTGAAGCACGCGAAGTCAGTCTGACTGCCCCGTTATTATCGGCTTTGGCACAATACGGCATTACGCTTTTAACGTGCGACGAACAGTTTTTGCCGTGCGGACAATGGCTGCCTTTCGCTCAATATCATCGCTGCCTGAAAATTCTGAAATTACAAATGAATTTAAGTCTGCCGCAGAAGAAACAGCTTTGGCAAGGTATCGTTAAACAAAAAATACGCAATCAGGCGTGGCTGTTGGATTACAGCGGGCATGACATTGCCGCGCAGCGTTTGAAAACATTGGCAGAAAGCGTGAAATCAGGTGATAAAACTTTTCATGAAAGCCAAGCGGCAGCCTTGTATTTTCCTCTGCTCTTTGGACATGACTTCACACGCGCTCAGGAAAATATGATTAATGGCTGCTTAAACTATGGTTACAGTATCTTGCGTTCTGCGATTGCCCGCGCTTTGGTGCAATACGGATTTTTGCCCGCGCTTGGCGTGCAACATTGCAGTGAACTCAATCCGTTTAATCTTGCCGATGATTTGATTGAGCCATACCGCATATCGGTAGATTTATTTGTGTATGAACAGATGATGCAAAATGCGCTGCCCGAAGAATTAAATACCCTATGGAAAAGCCGTCTAGTTGCATTATTGCATCATCAGATAAAACTGAATGGCAAAATTTATAGTCTGCTGTCGGCAATTGATCGAACGGTACAATCTTTTCAAACGGCATTGGTACAAGGCGATTCCGGCTTATTAAAGCTGCCTGAAATATTGCCATTAAAGGTGCAGGATTATGAATAAGGCAAAATTTATGCGTTTGATAGTATTTTTTGATTTGCCTGTAACGACTGCTGCTAAACGCAGAGCGGCAAATCGGTTTCGCCATTTTTTGATCAAAGACGGTTATCAGATGCTGCAACTCTCTGTATATGCACGCATTGTGCGCGGTCGTGATGGTTTGCATAAACACTATACACGCTTGCAGAAAAATTTACCTGAAGAAGGGCAAGTCCGTTGTTTAGAGGTTACGGAAAAGCAATATGCAGGCATGTTGATGCTAATCGGCGAAATGAAACCGCGTGAAAAAAAGGTCAATGCGAATCAGATTTTGCTATTTTAGCTCTTGAAAACTAGACAAGAAATTAGCGATAAAGCCTATAAAAATAGAGCTTTATCGCTTGGGTAATTATAGCACTACGAGATGAGAGAGGGAGCTACAACCCCAAAACGGTGCGGAATTGCTGCTTTCGCATTATAGCACTACGAGATGAGAGAGGGAGCTACAACCGCAGGAATTGAATATTGCGGCGCGATGCCATTATAGCACTACGAGATGAGAGAGGGAGCTACAACAGACCGTGAAGGCTTGTCTGATACGCCTGAATTATAGCACTACGAGATGAGAGAGGGAGCTACAACTTAAAAACTGGCGCTTTGCCGTAACCCGAAATTATAGCACTACGAGATGAGAGAGGGAGCTACAACTGGCGAACCGTACAAGATATACTCACCAAACCCAAAAATAACACTTAAAACCTTCTTCGATTGTATCAAAC
>ERZ1023288.99-NODE-99-length-27077-cov-57.795944_pt1 | contig 27077 bp, 40 predicted proteins | sample MGYA00380468_ERZ1023288 | MGnify/ENA primary metagenome ERZ1023288 (study PRJEB33173, sample SAMEA4830366) | metagenome | study: EMG produced TPA metagenomics assembly of the PRJEB25223 data set... | reverse complement strand
CACCAAAATCGCTGTCTCGTAATAAGGTTCTTAGTAGCGATGTTTTGCCGACATTTGTGTGTCCGATGATAGATATTGTCGTAATGTTCTTGATTTTATTAACATTAATCATTGATATTTTCTTTATTTTAAAAATATGTACACAATTATGTACACATGATTATGGGATAGGGTGTGTTAGAATGGGGTATTTTGTTGCATTATAGCTTTGTGTTGGACGAAATAAAAGCCCAAGACTGGGCTTTTATTTGGCAGTATGTTTCAGTTCCCATGCATGAACTTCTTGGCTTAGATAACGCTTGACGCCACCACCCAATCCGCCGCCCATCACAGGCCTTGGAAATGGTTCACCATGAGGGTAGCGTTTTTCCCATCGGTTTAAGGTCATTTTACAAATGCCAAAGATTTCGCAAATTTCATTAGATGTTAAATACTTTTTCATGATCTAGCTCCATTTAGGTTCTAACTTTCTCATACACTCTGGGCGGTGCACTTGCCAAGATTTCAATGCAGTATTTGTTCATTCTTCAATCTCCGTAATGACTTCCCCAGTCTTGATATCGAATAGAAAATAGATAATCTGCGTTGCTTTAGGCGTTTTTTCAGCTTCTTAATTTTCATGCTCTGCCGCCAATGTGTTCAATCTTGCATCCAAGTGATTATCTAGCGACTCAAAGTCATCTGGGCTAAGATTGTGCTGTTGCTTAAATAACATCTCGCGCGCAGCATTGGCGTTATCCAAAGTCACATCAGCAATGGAGTGGCGCAAATCAAAATACAGTTTTTTGGCTTTGTAAGCAGACAGCAGATTTTGACGCTGACTTTCATCAATTGATCCTGATTCGCGGTACTTAGCAACTTGGTGGGCTAGCTCTGCCAGCTCATCGAGATCATGGGCTTTGCCAATTTGTTCGGCAATGGATGCGGTATCAATGTGCTCAATTTGAGCGACATTACTAACAGCTTGATTTACCATGTCGTTAATATCTTTGACCGTGGCTTGAATTGGCTTTGGTGCATTACCTTTTTCTGACAGCTCATCAGGGGTATAAACGCCCAAAATCACATCAGGGCAGTGCAGGCGCGCCCAACGCTTCGCCCCTAGATAGGCAAGTTGCTGTCTTGGGTCAGCTGTCCATAGGGGTGAGTTTCGCACGCTTCCCACCTGTGCCATACTGATAGATAGCGTGGTCGGCTCTGTGTCGCCTTGTATGATGGCTGAGACTACCACGCCCACATCATCTGACTTATCATCTTTGGATTTGACTTTTGACCAGTCACCAAAATAATCAAATTTGAGTCGCCCAATAATTGGTGCTTTGGCATTGATCACGGCGATGACCAACTGAGCTTCATAGCCTAGTGTGCCATTGACCAGATGGGTCTTTTGAGCCACGGCATAAGGATCCATGCCCCAGCGGATTGATTGACCAATAATCGCAAAGCAATCTCCCACTTTGCCTTGTAGGTGCTTGGGAATGGTGCAAGAGCCTGACGCCATGATTTCGGCTAGGCGGTGGCATTTGTTGAATAGCCCATCATCTAGGACAATTTGACTTTCAGGGTTTTGGCTGGTGGTTAGTTCGTTCATAATGTGATTCCTTGTTTGTTTTCACGGTAAATGTGGATAAAGTGGCTCATGACGGCATCATTAGGATGCATGATCATCTGATCCAGTTCGCACAAAATCTTTGCAAGCTCGCCAAGAGCTTGGTTATTTACACTAATCTCGCTTTTCAGGTCAGAGATGTGTAGCTGCATGGCATGGTTGGCATTTTTGAGCTCATCGATCATGCGCTGGGAAATATCAAGCTGTCTTTTGAGATGATCAATGTACTGCTGTTGGGCGTGTTTTTTATTCATGATTTTCTCCTTGGACGGCTTGGAAATTATGCCAAAGGTGCGTCTCGATGGGATCATTAGGCAATATCGGCATACTGCCATAGGCGATCACCGTCTCTGCTGGCACTTCATAAATCTCAACGATGGTAGTGATTTTCTTGATTTTCTTCATGTTCATGGGTCTGTCCTAAAATTTTGGCGTACAAAGCCCCTACCTGCCAAGGATGGCAAGTGACAGATAGGGGGGTGGATTATTGGTGGTTTAGCAGTCGGCGGACTGGCTCAGCGATGAGCTTATCCACGGTGGGGAAAAAGCTGTCTGCACGAAGCTCGGCAAGCTTGTCCATCTCATCGAGTAGTGCAGGGAGCATCTCATCACGCCCACCACGGATGACATGGCGGATGATGTCGGCTTCGATGGCTCGTCGTTTGGTGCCGTATTGGTTCAATACATGATAGATGCGTACCAACTCATCAGCAATCAGCGGTAGATGCTCGGTGGTGTAGGCTTGCCCACCTGTAGTGCCAGTTAGCTCACGCAGGCGTGCATGGATGGCGAATCTGGCACTGCCAGAGGCATGTAGGGGTGTGCCACACAGATGCACCAAGTGCTTGATGTTCGACACATCTTGGCTGGTGATGGTGTTGGTTGGCTTAGCTAAGCAAGGGATGGTTTCGCCTTTGGTCATCGTATCAAACGCACGAATGACCATCAAATGAAACTTAGGGCTAATCCACATCGCATAGGCATAGACCAATTCACGGCAGACATAAGTACCTTGGGCTTTGCCTTTGCCGATGATGGTGTTGTAAGCGACTGTGCCGTCTTGTTCGATGGCGTGGATCAGATCTTGGGTTTCTTGATTGCGTAGAAAGCCATAAGGCTCGTGGCGTTTTTCATTGCCACTGGCTTTGTGCAAATCATTTAGGGAATACAAGCCGTCAATCTCACGGACGATAAAGTCGGCTTGGGTCGGGATAGAGATGGTTAAGTTCATGGCGAACTCCTAGTTAATTTTTTCGAAATTTAACCCAAAAAAGGGCGCTAGGGGGTTCGAAAACCGTAACTAGTCGGCTGGGATTATTCGTCTGATAAATCAGCTTATTTCTCCGCCCCCCTAACATAATTTATGATGTGAGAATTTGCACATCTTAATTTTGAAAGGGATTTTGCTTTGATATTTATGTTCCGCAAATTTGCGGAGCTTAAATTTTGGCAATAAAAAACCGCTAAATCTTTCGGGTTGCGGTTATCCGCTAGTTACTAAGGTTTCGACACCTTGTGAGATATCATAGCCCAAGTTTTAGCGAATTGCAAGGGGTTGGGGTGTAAAAAATCCACCGCCTAAAGTGGGGGTGGACTTTATTCTTCTTCGTCTCGCCTTTGCTTTTCTAGTGTATTGACCTTGCCTTTATTGAAGCCTGCAAAATAGCCTGCTAATAATGCGCCACCAATTTTAAGTACTTCTAAGGCGAATTCTGTTTTTTCACGCCAAATAGCAACGAGAATAACCGCAACAACTGCACCAACAATTACCCAAATAGTGATGTATTTTTTGCCTTCAAGTTTGGCAAATAAGCTCATCTGTTCTACACGGTCGCCTTTTTGGGCTTCAATGCTGGCTAAGGCAATACGCTCGTTGGATTTTACCTTTTCGTTTTCTAACTGAAGCTCTTTTTCTTTGACTTGCAAGGTTCGTTTTTGAACCTCTGCCATGTCTTTGAGTGTAGAAACTAGTTGTTGCTCGCTCGGTCTTTCATTTTGTTGTTTAGACATTATGCACCTTTTGGCAATAATACAGGGGTATCATAACGCACTCGGAATGAGCCAAAACCTGCTTTGCCTAGCTTTGGCGGTACAAATTCCACTTCCTTGATAATATCCTGACGCTGCTCAATGTCCAACAAGTACGCTTGAGCAGTCAAAAGACGCTCTTTTTTTGGTATCAATACCTTGGTTTTTGATTTTTTAAGCATAACGGTCGTCCAAAATAATTAATTGACCGCATACAGCGGTTAATTAATTATAACCCAAATTATAAAATTGTCAATCAAGCCCACTTCGGCAAATCAATCGCCACAATCTCACTGCTATAAGCAGGGTAGCTGTCTGCATCACGGCAAGCTTTGAGTCGTGCCAATGCGGTGTCTAGGTCGGCTTTGCCACGCTCTAGCATCTCATCAGATGGCGTATAGCTCGCCACCGCATAAGGGGCGTCACGCTCAGCCACTAGCCAAATATAGGCAGGGCGAGTGCCAAAGTGTACCTCATAGCCATCTAGATACATCGCTGCTGACAGATGATAGCCAAAGTTGGTGATTGTCCGCTTAAACGCTGATGGACTGGCGTTATCCGTGGTCTTAAGATCCACAATCAAGCCATTGGGGAATGAGTCGCAGGGCGTAATCAAAAAGTCAGGACGCACACGACAATCAATGCCGGTATCTTGATCGGTGTAAAATATCGACGCTTCTATCAGTGTGCGATTCACCTTTAACAGCTTGGCAACTGACGACTGCTTTAGGCTGTCTGTCATAGCGGTCGCTGTATCCATCTGATCTGCTGTGATGATGCTTTTATGGGCGTTACGCTCAAGCCAAGCTTCGTAGTCTGCCTTGCCTTGCTTGGTTCTGCGGTCAAACTTGGGCATGACCGTGTACTCATAATCGACCAGATGCGGCTCAAGCAGTAGGGTATGTACCAATGAGCCCAGTTTCATTGCATCGCTCGGCTCTTTTGATGTCTCAAGGCTTGCCTTAAAATGTGCTGGTGTGCGTAGCATGTGCTTAAGCTGGCTTGATGATACGGCAGGGTGGGCATGATAGTCGGCGTTGGATAGGTTGTGGATAAGATTGCTCATGCGATTGTTCCCTTGTCCTGTTCAAACTCTTCGTAAAGGTGCGGACAAAAGTCTTGAAAAAACACAAAATCTTGCAGATTAAGTAGCTTAGTGCAGTACTCACGAATCTCTTTGCGATTACAACATACTTCGCGTGGCGGATTGCCACACTCCAAATACATAAAAATTGCATGAATTATTTTTGTTGCATCTCGTCCGATACTGTATACCACGGTTAATATAGCGTTTACGAAGTTTGCTCATGGGTTTGGGTTCTCCCGTTGTAGGTGAATAGATTCTTCATAATACTGTCGTCCAAGCTCTTCTTGGATTTGAAATTCGTGGTCAAAGGCATACAGACAGCCTTTTAACATAAACATCATGATGACGATAAAAATCACCGTTTGAATAGTTGATCGCATAGCGTATCTCCTAAGTTAATCTGACACTGACAACCAAAGCGATTGCCAGTAGCTGAACAACTCATTAATCTGACACTTTTTGCACCAAGCGGTCAGATGCTGGCTTGGGGTCTATGTTGTTAAACAATTGGCTCAGTTTCATTAGCTGATGGGTTTATTATAAGCATACTTATATTAATTTGCAAATAAAAAATAAGCAAAATAATAAATTTGCTTATAAAATATTGATTAATATGCTTATTTTATTTTATAAAAATCCGCCACTAGGGCGGTCACATGTTATAATAATTTGCGTAAAGACAAAAAACCGCCGTTAGGGTGGTAAATTCAGGGTAATAAAAAAACCACCTGTGGGGTGGTAAAAATAACTCGAGTTTTTTAGTCAAATGGATTATAATATCCATTAATAGGTTATTTTGAGTAATGAAATGACAAAAATAGAAGCAGTTGATCTATTCTGCGGTGTTGGCGGTCTAACCGCTGGACTGATTAGAGCTGGTATCAAAGTTAAGGCAGGTTATGATATTGATGCCGCCTGTCGCTATGGCTACGAGTATAATAATGATGCCACATTCGTCCAAAAAAGCGTAGCGGATGTCACTGCTGATGAAATTGAAAGCTGGTACAGTGACGGTGTTGTGCGCCTATTGGCAGGATGTGCCCCATGCCAACCATTCTCTACATACAACAATGGCAAAGATACAAGTATGGATAAGAAATATCCATTGCTCTATCATTTTGCCCGACTGATAGATGAGGTGTACCCTGAGCTTGTGACAATGGAAAATGTCCCTGATGTCACCAAGCATCAAGTGTATCATGACTTTGTGGCTAAACTTGAAAGTCTAGGTTACCAAGTATCTGCTCAAAAGGTAGAGTGTGTTAAATACGGTATTCCCCAAGATCGCAAGCGTCATGTACTCCTTGCAAGCCGCATTGGTAAGATAGGGCTGATACCCATAACACATGAATCACCAGTGACGGTACAAGAAGCGATTGGACACTTAACGCCCATTGTAGCAGGGCAAAGATGCTCTGAAGATTCGTTGCATCTAAGCTCTGGCTTGAGTGAGCTAAACATGATGCGGATTAAGGCATCTAAGCAGGGCGGTAGTTGGCGTGATTGGCCTGAAGAATTGGTTGCCGAGTGTCACAAAAAAAGCTCTGGCAAAACTTATGGTAGCGTTTATGGGCGCATGTCATGGGATAAACCTGCACCAACAATGACCACATTATGCACAGGCTATGGTAATGGTCGCTTTGGACATCCTGAACAGGATAGAGCCATCTCACTGAGAGAAGCTGCCATATTCCAAACCTTTCCTGAAGATTATCAGTTTGCAGAACGCATCAATATGACAGCCATCTCTAGAATGATTGGCAATGCTGTGCCTGTTAGATTGGGTGAAGTGGTTGGAATGAGCTTTTTGACAGCTGTTGTATATTAAGTATTTGGATTTTTTAGATATTTTTTCTCATTCATATATATATCAAGTCCATTAAAAACACCCAGTAGCACCGCTCGTACATTGTTTAGATTACTACGCAGAGACTCAACAGCCATTTGACCACCGCAAGTTTCAAAGGATACAGAACCGTGCGCTAAATTATTTCTTTCTGTCTTAATTTTTAAAATGGCATTCTTATCCCAACAAGCTGATTTTTTATCCTCTTGGGGAATGGGGCAGAGTTCGAAATCATATTTTTGGCAATACTCTGAAATAATTTTGCAGTCAATATTGCCACTGAATAACTTTTTCTTATTATACCCTAAATCAAATAGCCGCTCCCTGTGATCTAAGTGATTGTTTGATAGCTCTGTGATCTTTTCTTGGGTTAATCCTTTTTGAAGATTTTTTAAAATAATTTTATGCAATTTTTTGGATAGATTCATGATATCGCACTGCTCGGATTTGATTGTTTCATAAATGGAGTCAATAGCATTACTCATGGTGGACTCAAGCAGATTGTATAACATCAAATAAGAGCTAGCCCGCAATGTTTTTGTAAGCTCCCTATTGATTTCATAAGGTGCTTCAGAAAAATCAGGTTTGCTTGAGGTCAGGCACGGATCATCTATCGTTGATATCTTTTCAACAAAATCTATATATGACTCCACTTCATGTAGTCGTATTTCAAATTCTTCGTAAGCTACTTTCAGATATCTATTTTGAATTTTAATCATCTTGCCTATCCAAATTGATTTCTCTGCCTAAAAGTTTATTTTTAACAAACTCAATTCTTTTAATAATTTTAGGTTTTGAATTGCTTGCATCTGAACGCATCATAGTTAGAAATTCTTTGTCTATATATGCCCAATTAGTGTCACTAGGGATAAGATTTTGGTTTTCTTCTAATGCCAAGCTTGAACCAACAGAGATTGCTTCAAAACGAATTCTGGAAATAGATTTAGCATTTTTGGATTTTCTAAAATCATGCGCAAAGTGAGCTTGAACAAATTCTAGCATCTCAAAAAACTGCTTTTCCATTTCCGGTTTCTTAACAGTCTGAAAATTAGTATCTTCGTTCATGCTTTCAATATAGTCATTCAAAAATCCAGAAACGCTATTATCGGTGCTACCATCGTTTCTTGTTCCAAAATTTGTATATCTCTCACGGTAAGCAAAAAATCTTAAAATATATTCTTCGCGCTCTCTGCGATTCTCCTTATTTTTTGCTACACAAATCAGTTTTTGCACTTCTTTGTTTTCAGCTAAAGTTTTTAAGAAATTAACAAATGGGCTATCTCCAGACCCTATACGCACTTCCATATCGGTTAGCTTGCTTCCACCTGTGTTCAGTCTTCCAAACATCATGCGTCTACCATCTTCATCAATATTTTTTAACTCAATGAGTCGGATAGTGGTGCGGTTAAAACGACGCTGTTGAGCCAATGGTAAGTCGTTAAAAATACTACCTTCTAATGAATGCAATCTTTGCATGCCTTGTAGTCTAAGATGATTGTTAACATAAGCATAGATGGTTTGCATTCGCTGAGTGCCATCAACAATCTCAACTCTACCATCAACATAATCTTGCTCATCGTCGACAATATCTGCCACAAATATGTAGGGGATAGGTAAGCCAATCAATAGCGATTCAATAAATAAAGATTGTCGCTGTAAATCCCAAACAAACTCTCTTTGATAGTCGGGAATAAATATCTCTGGCTCTGTTTGTTTAGAGGGATTAAATTTTTGTACCAAAACTTCTATTGGGTACTCTCTAATATCAAAATCAAACTGCTTTTGATTTTCAGAGATTTCCCTTTTGATCGCTTCTTCATCGAAAGTCGATATTACATATTGCTGCATATTTTTCCTAATTTAAAACTAAATTACAATCGTATAAACTGTGAATTTGTCATTCACGCCACAAAAGTCCTATCGGTCAATCACCACCGCTCAAGACGGCTGACACTCCACACCCACCCAATCACTTCAAACTCACCGTCAATCACTTGTTGCTTGGTGGCGACCTGCTCAGGAAATTCAGCGGCATTATCGCTGACGATACGCACGCCACCATCAGGCAGTCGATACAGACGCTTACATAAGCACAGCTCCCCAAAGCGAATCGCAAAAATGCGACCATCCTTGACTTCTTTTCGTCCTTTATCGATATAAATCGTATCGCCATCTTGTACATAGGGCGTCATACTGTCATCACGGGCAGTGACTGCAAAGGCATTTTCAGGCATTACCCCAAGATTGCTCAGTGTACGCTTACCCATACGTAATTTGCGGGTTTCATGTGTCACATCATCATTGACCGCACCATGCCCACAGGCAAAGGCAATGTCTTTATAAAAAGGGATCTCAGCTTCATCATCATCCAGTGGGGTGCTATCGTCCCATTCGGTGATAGGGGTGAGTTTATAATTATTTTTTGTCATCTCACCTTCGCCAGAAATTAACCAATGTACGTCAACACCAAAAAGATGTGCCAGCTCAACAGCACGAGTGGTGCTTTTGCTTTTACCACTTTCAAGCTGAGAGTATGCAGATTGGGACAAGCCCTTAATTTGCTCGGTTACTTGCTTTTGGGTAAGCCCCTTGGCTTTTCTTGCATGTTTCAGACGATTTTTGAGTTCCATAGCTTTTTCCTATTTTTAGGATATTTCTAAGATAATTATATTAGACAACTAATATTTTTACAAATTAGAATACTTATTTTTTAATTGATTTTTTGTATCATTTAACTTATAATTTCTTATATTTTTATAAGAGAGTGGTGTAATGTCTAAAACAAAAAATAAAGCTGTGCAGTGTCTCATTGAGTTTTTTGGATCACAGATGAAGCTAGCAGATGCTTTGGATGTGGAACAATCGGCTGTGAGCGGTTGGTTAAATAATCGCTTTTATATTAGTCGAGATAATGCAGACTTGGCAGAAAGTCTAACAAACGGCGTGGTGCGTTCAGAAGAGTTACGACCACGAAAGAAAGCAAAAACCCCTAGAGGCAACTAGGGGCGGTGTCCATTTTCGGATTAACTTAAGGAAAGTTAAATGAACGAATTTATTATACCAAACTTTAATTTTGTGAGCAATGCTTTTAGTAAGCGTCGCACAGATTTTGACGCCCAAGAGCGAGAAATCGCTGAATTTATCAAAAAAGGTGGCAAAGTCATCAATCTTAATAAAGAGCAGACAAAGAAAATGGTGTGCAAAGCTCACGCCTGCCGCCAGTATAAAAATCCAAATGCCAAGATTAGATTGCTGCTATCGCATCTACAAAAAACAGGTGAGCACATGACATCAGCTCAAATCAAAAAACAATTTGGGATTAAAGCGGCAGGCTCGGCAGTGAGCAGGTTTAATCAGCGTGAAGGCAAAACGCTGATCAAAAACAAGAAACTTCGTGATAGCACCAATCATATTTATTGCGTTTACTATGCGGCGGAGGTGAACTGATGCATTACTATAGTCACAACATTAATGATTTTAACAATGCAACCATTCATTTGAGTGTCGAAGAAGAGTGCATGTATCATCGTGCACTCGCTTGGTATTATTCAAACGAATTACCCTTACCATCAGATAAAAATAAAATTTATCGCTACCTTCGAGCAACAACCAAAAAACTGCAAAAAGCAGTGGATATGGTGCTGGAAGATTTTTTTATTTTGGAAGATGATGGCTATCACCAAGCACGATGCGATGAAGAAATTGCAGAATACAAGAAAAAGCAAGAAGTTGCATCAAATGCTGGCAAAGCTTCGGCTAACGCTCGTAAAAAGAAAGCTGAACAAGACGAAAACAATCAGCAAGCAAATGATGAACATCACATTAACGACCGTTCAACAGCCGTTCAACAGGAAATTAACGACCGTTCAACGACCGTTCAACCAACCAATAACCATAAACCAATAACCAATAATATATATACACACACTAACGCGCGCGAGCAAAATTTTTGCAGCTTGGCGGATTGGCAACCACCACCCATGCAGGAAATGCAATCTGAATTGCTTAGGGCAGGCGTGAATGTCACACTCAATGCATCGCAGTATCAAATCGCTTTGCAAGATTTCAAGGCGTACTACGACAATCAAGCCACGCTTGGTAAACCGCTGAATACTGACTTTGTGAGAAGACAGAAATTTCGTCAATGGTTATCAAGATCGGACAGCAAAAAACCAACGAATCGCACTGATGAATTGGCAGCCATGGCGAATAACTTTGGTGAAAATTTTTACAGCAAAAACGCAAATCCAAAACTTGGGGTGACGCATGAGTAACTTGATGATTCAAATTCACAGTCCGTCACACTTGGTGGCAGTCATACAAGGCTTAGCTGTTGGTTCGTTTGAAAAACGCTATGGTGCTATGAAAACTGCAGATGTGGTGAATATTTTTGCTTTTGTCACACAAGATTTGACACCTGAGCAGTTGGTTGTGGGTATCAACACGATGGTAAGCAAGGGTTTTTGTCCAGATGCAGCTTTGTTTCGTCGCTGGTGTTTGGGTTTAGCAAGCTTTAGCCATGACGATGCCATTTCAGACAGTTATCGTGGCAAATCAGGTGCTCTGGGCAATATCTTGAAGTGGATTGCTCATCCTAAGAACACGGTGATCACTGTTGCTGAAAAACAAGCCTATGATGCCACCTACCACCTTTGGCAGGATATCAAGTCAGAACATGACAAATGGCGTGCTGAAAATGCGTTCAAAGATGAGTATGAGCTGATCGTTAATCGCTTTGTCAAAGACGGTATCACTTGCCAAGTTTACACACCACCACCTGCGATTGAAAACAAGCCCAATGATGAGCATTGGCCTGTATCAAAAGATCGTCAGGATGAAATCTTTGCAACGCTTGGGAAGATCACAGGGCGGTTAGTATGAGAAAACGAGAACCATGTCACCGTGATATCTGGCATTCAATCACCGACTTGGATTACGACGATGTGATGGTTTTAAGATCTATCTACTACGCAGGCTTGCGAAATGATGAGACCAGACGAGCATGCACTGTTTACAAAATTTACCGGGATAAAGTTCGTGAAGTACAAAAACAAGAAAACACAAATTGACGGCATTACTTTTGACAGTAAAAAAGAAGCTGAACGCTACAAGGTTCTCAAATCAATGCAGGCTGATGGGCTAATCAATGATTTGGAATGTCAGCCAAAATTTATACTGATACCTAGCCAATACTTTGAAACTATTGGCAGGCGTGAAAGAGGCGTCGATTATGTCGCAGATTTTCGCTACAAAGACAATCTTGGGCAAATCATCGTCGAAGATGTCAAAAGTGCCATCACAGCCAAAGATAAAGTATATCGTTTAAAAAAACATTTAATGAAAACTGTACATAATATTGATATTTTGGAGATATGAATGAGTAAGTTATACGACCGTTTACTATCATTAAAGAGTGGGTGGAAACAGTACATTACCCAGCAAAAATTAAATTTAACCAAATAAAGGAGAGTAACATGACAACCAAGACAACCAAAAGTGGGCGATATTTGGGTGTGTCAAGAAGGGGTGGTGTTTGTTTTTGGTATCTCAGACATAGGGGTGGAATATCTTTGGCAAGATACGCCTGATGAATTTGTCGTTGATAGTAGATCGGTTGAAGACTGGCACAAGAATTTTGACTACAAAGAAAATATTTTTGATTGCGAAGACATTAAAAATGATGACTCAAAACTTTACAAAAAGATTAAAGAGATGCAGCAAATGATTGAAAGTTTATCTTTGAAAAAAATCAGAAAGAGACTAATCAAGACGAAGTTAATCACCCAAAGCACTACATATCAGACCCATCAGGCATTGAGTGCATACAGATTAGCGAAAATTGGTCTTTTTGCTTAGGAAATGCCTTAAAGTATCTTTGGCGTAACGGTAAAAAAGATGCTGATACTGATATTCAAGACTTGGAGAAAGCAATTTGGTATATACAGCGAGAAATAGAGCGAAAAAAGAGAGTTAAAGGGGGAGCTTGATGAGCAATGAAAAACTAGAAGCGTACAAAAAAGAGTTTGTTGAATGGGGGCGATGGGTTAGGTGCGACCCTAATAGGCTAAGTTACCCAAGCTCTTGGTTTGAGATGATAATGCGTGATAATATTCCCTGCTCATCTGTTAGCCCAAACATCACCGATGATAGGGCAATGGCGATTGATAAGGCGGTTAGCAGATTATCACGGTATAGCGTGTTGCAGTATCAGATTTTTGTTTTGTACTTTGCTAAGAATATCCCTGAATACAAAATTGCCAAGATGGCAGATATGCGAGTATTTAGCAATGGCAGGATTAAAAACGCAAGAAACATTATTAAAGAAAATCTAAGTGGTGCAATGGGCTATGTGATTGCTTTTCTTGAAAATAATGCTTGAATTGTTAGCAAAGATTTGTTAATATTTACCCATAATGGAAAAGTGTGCATATAGCACGATTTTGATATACCCCTTGCCTCTGTTTACACGCAAGGGGTTTTTTATTGCCTGTTATCTGACCAATAACAGAATGCACCACAGCGTAAAATCATCTGATTGGGTGATTAGCTATAAAGTCGGTGAGGATATTTTTGGTGCTGAAGATGTGTTACATATCAAAGGGTTTACCATGGATGGCTTGGTTGGCTTGTCGCCAATCCGCTATCAAGCAGGCGTGATGGGTGCACAAATTGACGCCAACAATGCTGCAAGCCACACTTTTGGCAATAACTTAAAAGCTGGCGGCTTTTTGCAGACTGACAATATCTTAAACAGCGAGCAAAGGCAAAAGCTAAGAGGTAATCTTGAATATTTTTCAAAGCCTGAAAATGCTGGCAAATATATGGTGCTAGAAGCTGGTATGAGCGTGTCATCTAGCGGGGTTAAGATGAACCCAAGCGATGCACAGTTACTTGAAACTCGGTATTTTGGCATTGAAGAGATATGCCGAGCCTTTGGCGTGCCTCCGCAGCTGATTGGTCACACCGATAAGGCAAGCTCATGGGCATCGAGCCTTGAGGGCATGAATTTGGGCTTTTTGACTTACAGCTTACGCCCCACGCTTGAACGCATTGAGCAGGCGATTCGTAAAAAGCTACTGTCACCGTCTGAGCGGTCGCAATACAGCCCTAAATTTAGCGTTGAGGGTCTGCTGCGTGCTGACAGCCAGGGGCGTGCTAATTTTTACACAACCATGCTACAAAATGGCGTGATGACTCGTAATGAGGTGCGTGCTTTAGAAGATCTGCCACCGATGGCAGGTGGCGACAGTCTGACCGTACAGCTCAATCTAACACCTCTTGAGAAATTGGGACAAGATCATGAAAACTAAATCAATTAATTTTGAGCCGTCAATCGTTAAAGATGACGGCTTTTTTAGTGGCTATTGCAATGTTTTTGATGTTGTAGACAGCTACGGCGACAGCGTGCAAAAGGGTGCATTTACCAAATCACTGGCAAAGTTTGAAGTGCGTGGCAAAATGCCGCCGATACTATGGCAACACGACAGAGCACAGCCCATCGGCGTATGGACAGCACTCAAAGAGGATGAACATGGGCTATACGGTGAAGGCAAATTGCTCATTGATGATGTGCCGAAAGCTCGTGAAGCACACGCACTCATCAAAGCAGGTGTCATTGATGGCTTATCTATCGGCTATCGTGTTGAGCAAGCAGACTATGACAATACCAAAGAGGTGCTACTGCTCAAAGAATTGGATTTATTTGAAATCTCAATCGTTACCTTTCCTGCCAACGACGCATCGACCGTGACAGTGGTCAAATCGGCTTTGGCACAAGGGCAGCTGCCCACTTTATCTGAATTTGAAAAATTCTTGCGTGATGCAGGATTTAGCAAATCGCAAGCCACTGCAATCGCATCACACGGCTTGCGTCAATTGCTGGGTGAGCCAGCAGAACTTAAAGATGCATTACAAATCATTAAATCTATCACAGGAGACATAAATGTCTGATATGACAAAACAGCTCGCCACCGAGCTTGCAAAAGCCACTGACTATGTCAAGGGCTTGGGCGAAGAATTAACGGGCCGCTTAGAAAAAGGTGAAAATAACTTATCTACTTTAAAAGGGGATGTTGATGAAGCGCTTAAATCAATGGGTGATGTTAAAGCACGCCTTGATGCCATAGAGCAAAAACAAGCACGCAGAGCACAAAATCAAGAGCCTGAAAAGTCACTGGGTGAGCGTTTGTTTGAATCTGATGCGTTTAAGCAATTTGCTGATAATCCGACCGCAGGCAATCGAGCCAAGCTAAATATTAAAGCGACGATTACCAGTGCCACCACCGACACCAGCGGGGCAGCAGGTGCACTGGTACAAACACAGCGTCTAGGAGGCATTGTAGCCCCACCTGATCAGCGTCTGCGAGTGCGTGACTTGCTGATGAAAGGCACGACTGATAGCAATGCACTTGAATATGTGCGTGAAACAGGCTTTACAAACTCAGCAGCAGCACAGCACAATGAAGGTGACAAAAAAGCACAGTCACATATCAAGTTTGACACCCAAAGCGTATCAGTGCGAACCCTTGCACACTATGTCAAAGCGTCACGACAAATTTTAGATGACGCATCAGCTTTGGCAAGCTATATCAACGGACGCTTGATTTATGGCTTAAAACTGGTTGAAGATCGTCAGCTACTAAACGGTGATGGCGAAAATGGCAATCTTAAGGGCATTATCCCTCAAGCGACCGCATTTGCAGACAAAGCGACGCTTAGCAAATATACCATCATTGACCAGTTGCGATTGGCACAGCTACAAGCGGTGTTAGCAGAATATCCTGCCTCTGGCATCGTCTTAAACCCAATCGATTGGGCTAAGATTGAGCTAGAAAAAGATGCGGATAATAGGCATATCATTGGCTTGCCGCAAGGTACAGCAAATCGCACCCTATGGAGCGTACCAGTTGTAGAAACAATCGCAATGGGTACGGGCAAATTTTTGACAGGTGCATTTAATCTTGGTGCACAAATCTTTGACCGCCAGCAAGCGGCGATTGCCGTGGCAACCGAAAACGAGGATGACTTTGTACGAAACTTGGTTACTATCCTTTGCGAAGAGCGTCTTGCATTAGCCGTATATCGCCCTGAGGCGTTTATTTATGGCGATTTGGTAGCGAAATAAGCGACAAAAAACCCTAACACTGGCAGGCGTTAGGGTTTTTCTATTTTTACCCTTGGTGGATAAGGATAAAACATAGGTGAATTTTAACATAGATTTAGGAAATTGGGTGATAAAAATGCTGGACAAGTACGAACAATCGCCTAAGGTAAGGTTTTTAATTAATTGGTTGGTGGCGTGTTTGAGTTTATTTGCCCTAGCCAGTTTGGTCAATGCAATCAAATGGTGGTAATCATGGAATATGAAGTCCTAAAACAGCATTATGGCGATAAGCAATACTATGAGGGCGATATCAGGCAGCTTGATGATGATTTTACTGCCAAGCGTTTAATTGAGTTCGGTTTGATTGGCAAGGCTGAATTGAACAAAAAAGTGCAAAGCAAAGCTAAAAAAGTACCAAGCAACAAGGCTGAACCCGTGCTTGAAAATAAAGGTGATGATAGCGATGACACAGAAGATAACGCTTGAAATGGTCAAGCATCAGTGCCGTATCGATCATGACGATGAAGATGATTTACTTATGCGTTATTTGAATGCTGCTTTAATTCATGCGTCAAATTACATCGACGGATTACTTGATGAAAGCAATCCAGTGGTACAGCAAGCGGTGTTACTGCTTGTTGGGCATTGGTATGACAACCGAGAAGCTGTCAATAATGACTATCAAACGCCGCAATCAATCCCCTTTGGATTTGAGGCGTTGTTACAGCCTTATCGAAATTTGGGGGTGTGATGCAAGCAGGTAAGCTTAAAGATAGAGTATCTTTCATGCAGCATTTACAATCACGATCACAAACAGGTGCACCCAAGCGAACATGGTCTGTCATAGATACGGTTTGGGGGCAATTTACACCCGTCTCTGCCAAAGATGTCATTGCTGGGAAAGCGGCAGGCGTGGAGATATTGGCAAGGCTTAAAATCAGATATCGAGATGATATTAAGCGTAATATGCGTGTCGTGTGCCGTGGTAAAACCTACGATATTATTGGCGAGCCGTTGGCGGACAATAAAAGTGGTCGAGAATATCTTACCCTACTGCTACAGGGGGCAGGTGATGAAAGTGAGCGTTAAAATTGAGGGTCTAAAAGAGTTGGATGAACAACTTGGTAAGATTGACAAAGAATTTCGCGGTAAGTCACTGTACGAGTCTTTAAACTTTGCCAGTCAACCGATGCTCAACGCTGCCAGACGCGGTGCAAGAGTTGCTGAGAAAAGATACCGCTGGTACATGTCGCACGGCCAAGGTGAAGCAACTTACGTAAAAACCAAAAATGGCAAGTGGCGCGCTGGTAAATCTAAACGAGCCAAGAGGGGAGAAGGTAAGTTTGAATGGCAAGAACCGGGGTTACTAAAAAAAGCGTTCGCAGACGCCGGCTCAATAAAAAAAGTAAAAATAAGCATCGAGCCTCTGTCGGTATCTATATGCACAAAGGCACAGGAAAGACGCACGGATCAGCTTATTATTGGCGGTTTATTGAGTATGGTACTAAAAAAATGCCTGCCACGCCTTTTATCCGTCCAGCTTATCATAATCATGAAGCTGAAGCGGTTGATAGATTTAAATCGCGCTTAGCAAAAAGCATCAAAAAACATGGCGGCTAGGTTGATTTTTTCTCAAATATTAGTTATTTTATGTTAAGCTTTCTTGCTTGTTTCACAGAGGGATTAATATGAAAAAGCTATTATTGTCAGTCTTGTCGATTGGTATAACAACGTCAGTTTATGCAAATTGTAATTATGATCAAATCAACAGTCCTGAGTACAAGGTTGATGAGATCACCAGTAAATATATGAGCAATTCATTTGTTTTATCTGAAAAAACTGGCTTATTTTCTCGCTCATTAAATAATAGACAATATGCAGATTTTGCTAATAGTAATCTAAAGGTGTCAAGAACCAATGTTCCAACAAAATACACCCAGGAATTATACAGGTCAAAAACTGATAATGTTGTTATTGGTGGGAAATCTTACACAAGAGATCGTTATGTTACAACTGAATTTATAACGCCGTCCTGTAAAACCATTTACTACATGGGTGGCATGCCAAAGAATGATATTTTAAAAGCTAATGGTGAAAAATTAGACGATCAAGACCAATTGCATATTTTTGGTGGCTCTATTACGCCAGTTAGTATTAAAGCCAAGTCAAGATATGATGAGTTTGATGGAATGTATAGCCTATCAACAGATATGTTTGATGACAATTATCTAATCAGAGGTAATTATAATAAAAAAACAGGTCAGTTGGTGGTTTTGCAAATTTATCTTAAAAATCTATCATTTACCGGTTGGTCTCACTTTAAGTCAGCAAGAGATACTAATGGCGGTAGTTATAGTGTCACTCAAATCGATAATGATGTTGATTGCAGCAGCAAAAGTGTTGGTTTACCATGTAAGATAACCGAAGTTGTGGGCATTAATATCACGGAAAATCTACTTAGAGAAAACCCTAATGGATTTAAGTTAAAACTTTACGGTAAACAAGAAATAATTATTGAAATATCTCCTGAAGTCATTAAGCCGTTCTTGGAAGAATTGGATAAAATAAAATCAATCTAAGACCCAGACCAGAATAAAGCCATCCTAATAGGATGGCTTTTTGTTTCAAAAAATCATAAGCACATCTAAAGATATGTTTACTTTATTAACATATATAATGGATAGATTTTTGCCGATTTATTTTGAACATTTAAGACCATTTTTATTTATGAGCAAGGGCTAAATTCCTGCAGATATTATAAAAAAGTAATAGATATTTGAAAAATTACCTTAACAAATTAGAAAAAATATTGTAAAGTTATAATTCCGATTAACTTAACTGGGAGAGGAGATTGTAATGAACAAGTTTTTATCAGTTTTAAGTGTTTTTGCTACTTGTTTGTCTTATCGTCCACACCTGCAATGGCTCAAAATACGCCATGCAGCGGTAAAAAAGGCGGTATCTCTCATTGCAGCAATGGTAAGTTTGTCTGTAAAGATGGATCAATCAGTGCATCTAAGAAAGTTTGTAAATAGGGTGAGAGCATGAAACTACATTCAAATTTATTTACTGTTAAAGCATTAGCGGCAGGCGCGGCTTGCTTAGCATATGGCAATACGCAATTTGAGTTTGATGCCACTGGTCTAGATTGGCAGTATTAAAATTGATAAAAACCTAATCTGTATAGACTGGGTTTTTCTTTATTTAGTAATGTATGGTATTTGCTCAATCGTAAATCGGTTGAGCTTTTTTATTGGGTCAATCATGAAATGAACGCAAGCAGAATTATTTATGAAAAACTAGCGCCTTTGGTGGATAGCAGGGTGTACCCTTTGTTTGTGCCAGAGTCGGTCGGTCAGCGTCCGCCTTATATCGTATATCAGACCATTAGCACACAGCCTGATAATACCCTAGATGGCATCACAGGGCATGAATGGATAAATATACAAATTGATGTTTATCATAATGACTATGATGACATGCTGGCACTGACCGACCAAGTTATTAGCGTGCTTGACAACATTAAGCCCTCAGAGTATGGTGGCTGTCAATATCTGTATGAAGATGGACTGTATCGCAGCTTAATAGAATATGGATTTTGGCAAACATATTAATTAACCCCGCCCACACTCGTGGGCTTTTTTAATGGAGTAAAACCATGGCGAAAAATGTCGCTAATCTTGTTGACAGCTTTTATCAGCTGTTTGTTTCAACTGACGGCGCAGACTTTAAAAAAGTTGAGCATTTGACCAAGTGCTCGGTACCGTCTGACGAAAAGGTGCTTGATGATGTCACTGCGACAGATGACAAACGCACTGTTAAAGCGGTCGTTGACTTTAAAGAAGAGTCAGAGATCGAGTTTGAGTTTGTGGTCGATCCTGAAGACGCTGCTCAAAAGCTAGTACAAAAAGCCTTTGACGATGGCTCAGAGCTACATTTTCAGCTTAAGTTTGTCAAAGCATCTAGCGAGTCGCGCAAATTCACAGGTCTTATCTCTAAATTATCGGTTGATAATGAAGATACCAAGAAAAAGCTGCGCAAAACTGCCACCATTGCCATCACTGGCGATGTCTCAAAAATCACTGAATAATCAAACACAAACCAACCTACAGGGTGCAAACGCACCCCATTTTTAGGAATTTATTATGAAAAAAACAAACACTAACACAAACAGCTTAATCAACGCACTTTTATCACGCAACAAGCCAACCAAGGTAGAGATTGACGGCATTGACCAGCCGATCTACCTACGTAAGATCACCATTGGCGAGCAATCTGCTTTGTATAAAAAAGTGCAAACTGAAGAAGATACCATCTTGAATAATAGTGCTTACAGCATTTTGTATAGTGTCTGTGATGAAAATGGTGAGTCGATGTTTACGGAGGCTGATCTGCCACAAATTGCCCAAATTGATGCCGGCACAGTCGGTGAGCTCATGGATGCGATCAAGAAAGTCAATCGTTTTGACGAGGACGAGGCAGAGCTTGAAAAAACTCATAGCCGACAAAAGTCGGCTTTTTTTGTTTAAATTGGCAGGACATTTGGGCAAAACGGTGGGCGAGCTTGAACGCACAATGACCGCCCACGAGTTTGCCCAGTGGCGAGCCTATGACCGCCTTGACCCAATTGGCGGCTATCGTGGCGACATACAAGCGGCAATGATAGCCGCATCCATGGCAGGGGGTAAGCTGTCTGATTATCTCATCATTGACCCAAACCCCATGACGGACGAGGAGCGAGAAGCCTACGAGCTGGAACAGAGAAAAGCACAGCTACAAGCCCAGATGGAGCGAACGCTTGCGATGTTTTCTGCCATAGGTTGAAAAAAGATAGGTTTTTGGGTATGATACGGTTGTATTATATCCAAAAATTTAAGGATTTTTTTTATGAAAAATCACTTTCTTGTTGGCTTGATTCTGTTTTTAGCTATTTTAACGCCTAGCTTTGCTAAAACTAATGTCCATAAGAGTGACTTTGATGGTTCGGTTACTATTAGAACAGAGCCTTCTTGGGTTAAATGCCCACAATCAAAAATGATGTGTCCCTTAGTTGGGTATGCATGGAGTGATGGCGAATTTGGCGAGCAGTACGCAACTTTAATTATTGAAATTAATGACAGTTGGCTAAAATCATACCAGAGTATCAATAGATTGAAGCTAAATATTGATGGCGAAGTTACAGAGCTAAATAAACTTACGCCCAACCAGCCAACCAGTTACTCACACGACCAAGTTTCTGCAATCTCTATGGACTATTTTGTTATTCCATTGGATAAACTAAACTCCTTTGAAACTGCAGCCAGCATCAAAATGCAAGTTGCCACCGACAAAGGGCTGTATGATATGATTTATAAGGGTGGTAAAAAACAAACCAGAGCAAACAAAATGCTGTCTGAGTTTATGTCTGCTCTTGAACAAAATAAGCAAAAATAACCATTGATGCCAAAATAAAGCCCCCCAAATCAACAAACTTGGGGGCTTTGGCGTTCCAAATAACGCTTGAAATTTAGACCATTTTAAGGCATAATTTTACAAAATCAAAATTATATTTAGACGCTGACGGCTTGTGCTGTTCAGCGTTTTTTTATTATTACTTTATAAGAAATCATCATGGCAAAAGTTTTATCACGCTTAGACATCTTGCTCCACGCCAACACCGCCAATTATGTGCGTGAGATGAAAAAGGCGACCGACAAGACCAAAAAAGAATTAAAGAGCGTTGCGGACTATGGCAAGCTCGTGGGTGGTCAGCTTGGTATAGCTTTTGCAACTTTGGGTAGTGCGGTGAGCGTCTCACACATCATCGCCACCGCCGACCAAATGCAAAATTTGGCAAGCCAAATCCGCCTCGCCACTGACAGCACCGAGCAGTTTCATGCCGTACAAACTGAGCTAAGAGCCATCGCCAATGAACAGCGGTCAAGTTTTGATGCGGTTGTGGATTTGTATTCAAACTCACAGCGGTCATTGTCCGCTCTTGGCAAAAGCCAGCAAGATGTCATCAATTTCACTCGTAACATGACTATGGCGATGAATGTTGGTGGCAGGTCAGCACAGGCTCAAGCGGCCGCTTTAACCCAGCTTGGGCAAGCGTTGGCGTCAGGGGTGTTGCGTGGTGATGAGTTTAACTCGGTCGCCGAACAAGCCCCCATTTTGATGGATTTAATCGCCAAAGAGATGGGCGTAACATCAAAAGCCATTAGAGACCTTGCCAAAGACGGTAAAATCACTGCCGATGTGGTTTATAATGCGGTGGCAAAAGCCACGGACAGTCTGTCCGCCATGTCCGCTAAGATGCCAACCACGGTATCACAAGCCCTACAAGTCATTAAAAACGAGTATAATTATCTTATTGATGACATCATGAACCAAAACAGCATGATGAGCCAAAACATTGCCAATGCTGCCTTGTGGGCGGCTGAGCATTTTCGCACGCTGGTCAGTGCGGCAGCGATGGTCGGGGCGGTATGGCTTGGCATCATCGCTAAAAACTCTGCCTTAGTAACATCATTTGTTACACTGACAGGGGCAACTGTGGCAAGCACCAAAGCCAGCGTTGCCAACGCATTTAGCGTACAAGGGCAAATCACGGCTTATCAAGTCCTAGAACTTAAAATACTGTCGCTTAGCACTGGCTTAGGCTTTAAGATTGTGAAGACCATACAGGCCACAACAAATGCGGTTGCCTATGCTCGTTCATTGGTTGGTTTGGCAACAAGTTTTGACAGAACCACGCTCGCCACCAAAGCGGCAACGCTTGCAAGCATAGGCTGGACGAAAACCAAACGAGGGGCGATAGGCGTGGGCATTCTTGCCACTCGTACCATCACAGGCTTGGGCGGTGCGTTTATGTCGCTTGGGCGGATCATCACCGCTCACCCCATCATCGCCATAGGGGCGGTGCTGGCATCTGTGGTGGTCAGCACGCATGGGGTGACAGGTGCGATAAACAGTTTATCTGATGCCTTTGGGGTAGTCACACTCATGGCAAAAGATTTCATCGTGTTTGTCGGTGATGGGTTTTCAATGGCGTGGGATACTGTCTCTGCCTTTGCTGATAATATGCTTGCCAAAGTGGGTGATACCACAAAGGGCAGTACGGGGGCATTTTCTAATTTCTTTGCGACCAGCCATGGCGGCTTTGTGGGTATGCTCCAAGTTGCCGCCAAAACCTTTGATTTAATTAACGCCGCCGCCAAAGCTGGAGCAAAAAACGCCCTGCATAATTTTGTACAGCTGGGCAAGACGACCAAAAATATCTTTTATGGTATCGGCAATGCGTTTGTCTCAATCATTGAGATGATGATTAACAATGCCGCAAGAAAGATTGATTTTCTTAGCACCAAAGCCAACAGTATGGCAAAGGTTTTGGGTATAGAAGCCAGCATTCCGCTAATTGGCACGGTCAGCCTTGGACGATTGCAATATGACAATGTTGATTTTGGGGTTGCCCACACCATCAAAGACAATAATACCAATTCAGCGTACAACTATGTCACACAGCTGGCGGATAAAGCAACCCAAGCCACCAAAGCCAATGCGTCATTGGCAGACAGTTATAACAGCGTGGGCAGTGCTGCCAAAAAAGCCGCCAATGCCACAAAAAAAGCGTCCGATAAAACCAAGAAAGCCACCGATGACATCGGTGACGCCATCAATGAGCTTGATGCTTTGGTAGCAAAACTGCATCATGAATCCCATCAGCTGTTAAATAACAGTCTATCAGAGATGATATTTGAGACGGATAACAAACTGGGCAAGTTTTATGGGGCAACCGAAGCACAAAAACAAAAGCTTAAAGATTTGGCAGGGCAAAAAGATTTATACACCGCCACCAAAAAAGCTGATGATGAATTAAAATCATTGGCACGCACCATCAAACTTGTGGGCAAGCAGACGCCTTTTGATGAGCTGGCACATGATTTGTTTGATGTTCGCCATGAGATGAGTGTGTTAAATGGTGAAACCAAAAACAACTTATTGCTTTGGGCGGCAAATGCCGAAAATGCCAAATTGGCGTTTGAGCTTAATCAAAGAAGCAGCCAAATCAAACATGATGCCATGCTATCAAATCACGCATCATCATATCAGCGTGAACTGCTTAACATTGACCGAGAAATAAATCAAGAGCTACAAAAGTACGCAGGATTAAAGCAAGATGGCACAGAGCATATTTATGAGCAGATTAAGGCAAATCTACAACTACACGCCACCGAACAAAAAAATTGGCAACACACAAGGCGTATATGCAGCTGGTGTTTGACAGTCGCAGTGAAGAAGAAAAACGCCTTGACATTCTGGATGAACAATTAACCATCTTAGCCGAACAGCACCGCCTGCACGGTACGGATGTATCCGCCCAAAGCAGACAGCTGATGAGTGAGCTGCTTGATTTACCCAAGCCTGACAGCTCTGCTTTTGATGAGCTTAACTTTGAACATGAAACCCGCCTAAATCGCTTAGGGCGGTTTATGGATAAACAAAAACAGCTTTATAAAGACAACGAATACGCACTCACACAGATAGCACAAGAAGGGGTGGCAGCAAGGATTGCCATTGATGAAGCGTACCAAGACGCCAAACGCACGCTGATACTCAGCCAAAGTGAAAATATCTTTGAATCGCTGGCATCCATCACCAAAGACAGCCTAGGCGAGCAGTCTCGGCTATATCGTGCCATGTTTGCCATGCAACAAGGCTTTGCTATTGCACAGGCAGGTCTTGCCATGCAGCAGGCCATCAGTAAAGGTCTTGCCAAGGGTTTCCCTGAGGGGCTGGCAGATATGGCGTTGGCGGTAGGTCATGGGGCAAAAATCGTCAGTGCGATTAAATCGGTGGTCATGCCCGTCGGTCAAGCCCATGACGGCATTATGTCTGTTCCCAAAAGCGGTACTTGGAATCTTGAAAAAGGCGAGCGAGTGCTACCACGGCATACCGCCAAAGCCTTGGATGATAAGTTAGATAAAATCGGCAATGGCGGCCGCCCTGTGAATGTCGTTATCAATAACTATTCAGGCGAAAAGACCGATGTACAACAAATGCCAAACGGTGATATGATGGTAACTATTGGTAAGATGATTAGTCATACCGTTGATGCAAAACTTAATCAGCGTTTTATTCAAGCACGCCGACAAGGCGGTGAATTATACGGGAGATAGTATGAAAGAAGAATATGTTCAACCATTGGCTGGTGGTATTGCCAAAATTTAATTTTTACCAAGATAAACTCAAAATGTAAACCAAATCACACAAACCTACCGATATCGGTAGGTTTTTTGTTGGGGTAAAAAATGAAAACCTTCACTTGGAAAATGAACATGGGAGCGTCCGCCAGTGTTCATCATGCTGTTAGCAAAACCCAATTTGGCGACGGCTATGCCCAGCGTGTAAGCGTCGGCATCAACAATCAGCGTATGGACTGGTCAGGTTCAAAAACAGGCGACTGGCAAACAGTCATCTTGCCCATCAAAACCTTTCTTGATGAACACAAAGGTGTGATACCGTTTTTGTGGACAAACCCGCATGGACAAACCAAAAAATATGTCTGTGAAAATTATGAAATCAGTCAGAAAAAAGGCAACTTTTGGGAAATTAGCCTAAAATTTGAACAAGTTTTTTAATAATAAACGCCCCTTTATGGGGCTTTTTTGATGGACTGGATTTCGGTAAGGATTTGGGTGAGTTTTTCGCTAAGTTCACCGTCGGAGAGTTTTTTATTGGTAAAACTCTCATCAAGCCGTTTTTATTACTCTGATTGGTTTTCAAGAGCTTGCATTTTGGCGTTAACCTCATTTAATGCCCGCTTTAATTCACGAATGCTTTGTATTCTTTCGGTTTCCCTCACCAAGCCTATATCTAAAAGGTGAATAATGGCGGTATTAAGGGACATGCTTTTATCTTCTGCATATTTGGCAACCACTTGGTAGAGACTGTTAGGCAAGCGTACTTGTGAGCGTTTCCAAGTGTCTTGATTTTGGAGTAGTTCGGTAGTATCAAGGTATGACATAAAAAATAGTGCCTTTTTTAAAATTGGGTATTGACATATATTATAATGTCATTTAGAATATATGTCAATGACACAATTTATTATGTCAGAAACAAAAAACCTTGCCCGTCACCAACGAAAACAAGGTTTTTCTAAGTTCAATTGTTTTAGGAATTAAACCTATGTCTAATTTACCACAAACCTTAAAAACTGTCAATTTTGACGGTATTTCGGTTTCTTTTACAGAAAACGGCTATCTAAATGCCACGATGATTGCCAAACATTACGGTAAGCGTGTCCAAAATTATCTAAAATCTGAACGCACGCAAGATTATATCCGTGCCTTAGATGAGCATTTGAGTGAAGCTCCAAAAACGGCTTCACAAAACTCCCTTGTGATTGTCAAAAAAGGTAACTCACAAGAATTTGAACAAGGCACATGGCTACACCCAAAACTTGCCATTGATTTTGCAAGATGGCTAAACCCACGCTTTGCCGTATGGTGTGATATGCAAATTGAGCAAATGCTCATGAGTTCAGCTAAATCACTCACCGCCCAAATCATCGAAACCACCATTACCTTAAAACACTTTGATGACAACCTATCACATGCTGGTCGGTATTTGGCAACCCATGGCAAACAGACCAAACCACGGCTAAAAGCCAAATTAAATGAACTTTTGGCAAAGGCTCAGCCATTTTTACCATTTATTGAGCTTGGAGGTGTCAGATGAGTTTAAACAACGGCTTTAATAGCTTTAACCACTTTAACAACCAAACCGCCCATCTGATGAGCGGTTTTTTAACTCGCCGACATTAATGTCGGCGACATACCCACAGCCCTTGTAAATCAAGGGCTTTTTTAGGAGCAAAAAAATGAGTGAAACAACTCTAACCGAACTATCACGCACCGAGGCACAGGTATTACAGAGCTTTATCGCACAGGTGGACTTTTGGAAAAACCAACACGGCGATAAAGCTGCCACCATTGAAGTCATCTACTACCCTGAGGATGACGGCTTTGAGGTGGCGAACGGTGAGCCTAACAACGGCGTGCTAAAACGCAATCGCACCACAGCGTTTCGTGCTGACCTTTTAGCGTGGGCGTCCAATCAACTGCGTCAGCTACAAGGCTGGGACAACAGCCAAACGGTCACCGAGTTTAGCTTGTCTTATAAAAATGACCGTTATGGGGTGCGTGCTGCCCTTGCCAGTGAAGCCACAGACAAGGCAGATGATGGGGATGATGCTAAGAACACAGATTAACAGCTGATGGCTTTATCATCTGTTCATTGACTGTCTGTCAAGGGGGCAATACCGCCTCTTTGGCAGGTTTGGGAGTAAATCACATGAGTTTTAACACAGACATACAACAAACCACTGTACAAGGCTTTATTACCTTGTATGAGCTTGACGCAC
>ERZ1023288.97-NODE-97-length-27535-cov-531.707023_pt1 | contig 27535 bp, 23 predicted proteins | sample MGYA00380468_ERZ1023288 | MGnify/ENA primary metagenome ERZ1023288 (study PRJEB33173, sample SAMEA4830366) | metagenome | study: EMG produced TPA metagenomics assembly of the PRJEB25223 data set... | reverse complement strand
TGTGCCTTATATCTCCGCCCTGAAGGACGGAGTTTTACTGCACAGGGCTGATAAACTCAACGCAGTGTACTTTTTAATATCTACTGTTTTAACTATTTTAAAAAAGACTTTAGATTGTTTTATTCGATTTTAAAACAAACAAAAAAGCGAATCTTTCGATTCGCTTTTTTAAGTATGCCTTCTAACAAATAATTAGAAGTAAACGCGTAAACCTACACCCACTGATTTTTCTTTTCCAGTTTTTACTTGTGTACCCTTACTAGTATCCTTTGTAGTTGTTCTAGTTCTAGAGTAAGCACCTTCAATGTAAGTTAATACTTGTTTGTGAAGTTTATGATCTATACCGAATAACACAGCTTGTTCACGTTTTTTCTTACCTTGATCTACTGAATTACGTTCATATTTGAAGTTACCATAGACATTAGTATCTTCCATTAACTCATATTGGAAACCTGGAGATACGAAATAGCTTTTTTCGTGTTTAATTTTATAGCCTTTAGTTTTTGCATAGCCGCTATCTAGAGAGACTAATAAGCCTAAATCACTAAAACGGTAACCTAAACTAGCTAAAGCACCATTTAGTTCTTGTTTTCTTCTGTCGGCATCAATTTTTTCGTCAGAAATTGTTTTATAATTTGTACGACCATAAGCAATACCTACAATAATGTTGTTAGCATCATATTTTGCACCAACTTGAATTCCGTTACTGATTGAACCTATACGTACTTCACCAAATCTCCTACGCTCTGTTGTACTAACAACCCTATCCTCTGCATAACGCTCTTGTGCTAATAAATAATTAGCGCCTAATACTAAACCATCAATACCATTAAAAGTATAGCCAATGGTGTTACCACTAGTAGGAATATATTTTTTAGAGTTGAGAAGACCATATTCTTTATCTTCTGCGGTTGTTATGCTATCAGCAATAGTTTTTGCTTTACCAAGTTTTACTTCACCGAATGTGTTATTTCCTAAAGTAACATAAGCATATTTGGTTGTAATATTACCGAAGCCATCTGAAATCTCTGCAGCCTGCTCGTCATTTTCATCTGTAACAGAACGAGCTTCTAAATAACCTTGTGCATAGAAGCCATCATCAAAGTTATGCGTTGCTTTAATGTGGAAACGTGAACCCTGATTACGTAATGCACCGTGTTGCTGTTTTTGGCCATCTTGAGTGCTGGTGCTTTGTTCCGCAATAACGCTTAAACGACCGCCTAATTCTACTTTAGTCCCTTCGTTGTTATAAACAACAACTGCGTTAGCTGCCGAAGCTGCGAATGCACCAACGATTAATGCTGCAAGTGTTTTTTTCATAATTTGTATTCCTTATGGTTGTTTACTATCTATGATTGAACTTTTCTCCAATAGAATTGTCCAACCGCCAAAATAGACGAGCCGCATTCTTGCAAAAAAAATTTTTGATGTCAATACTCCAAATTTTAATTTTCTTGAAATTTGATTGAGATCACATTTTTTAAATGAATGTGATTGTTTTTTGTTCTTTTTTGCGTTTGAGTATTGTTCATACCTATTTTGGAGTGTTTTGAAGAATATGGTATTTTAGTTTTCTATATTATTCTTCCATGTACCCTATATCTTCCAATGTTGGATTTTCTGCCCCTTTTTTAGCTAATTCATCGCAAATTTCATTTTCTCTATGCCCTGCGTGACCTTTCACCCATTGCCAATTAATTTTATGACGTTGAATGGATTCATCTAAGGATTTCCACAAATCTTGATTTTTTACAGGCTTTCCAGTACTCGCTTTCCAATTATTTTTTTTCCAGTTAAAGATCCATTTTGTGATGCCATTTTTCATATATTGGCTGTCACTATAAAGCGTGATTAAACAAGGTTCTTTTAATGTATTTAATGCTTCAATGACAGCGCGTAATTCCATTCGATTATTGGTGGTTTTGAAATAGCCTTTAGAGAGCATTTTTTCATGCTGTTTATAACGCAATACAGCACCAATTCCGCCCGCACCTGGATTACCTAAGCAAGAGCCATCAGTAAAAATTTCAATCTGTTTTTGCATAACAAAAAGGTTGTTGTGTAGAATGACAGGTATTTTAATGGAAAGAGATAGGTTGAACAAATGATTAATCCCAATCGCCAAATTGTGTTGGATACGGAAACTACAGGTATGAATCAGCTTGGCGCGCATTATGAAGGACACGGCATTATTGAAATTGGTGCAGTTGAATTAATAAATCGTCGTTACACAGGTAATAATTTTCATATTTACATTAAGCCAGATCGCTCTGTTGATCCTGATGCGATTAAAGTTCACGGTATTACTGATGAAATGTTAGCGGATAAACCTGAATTCAAAGAAATTGCCCAAGATTTTTTGGATTATATTAATGGTGCGGAATTGCTTATTCATAATGCGCCCTTTGACGTTGGATTTATGGATTATGAATTTCGTAAACTTGACCTTAATGTGAAAACTGACGATATTTGTTTGGTGACAGATACGCTACAAATGGCACGTCAAATGTATCCTGGAAAACGTAATAATTTGGACGCACTTTGTGATCGTTTAGGTATTGATAATAGCAAACGTACTTTGCACGGTGCGTTACTGGATGCCGAGATCTTGGCGGATGTTTATTTGATGATGACGGGGGGGCAAACAAATTTATTCGATGAAGAAGAATCTGTTGAGTCTGATGTTATCCATGTTGTGCAAGAAAAAGCGGCGGAAGAAATAAAAAGTGCGGTGGATTTTGCACACAATTTAAAATTACTTCAACCTACTGATGATGAGCTACAAGCGCATTTAGAATTATTAAAAATGATTAATAAAAAAAGTGGAAATAATTGTCTTTGGGATAAACGCTTTGGCAATGACAATGTTCATTAATCGTTTGGAATTTAAGCAGGTAAGTAAAATTTAATAAAAAAAGATTGACGAGATTTGTGTTCGTCATTAAGATACGCACCACTTAGCGGAGTGGTAGTTCAGCTGGTTAGAATACCTGCCTGTCACGCAGGGGGTCGCGGGTTCGAGTCCCGTCCATTCCGCCAATTTAAAGTTAATATCTTATCTCGGAGTGGTAGTTCAGCTGGTTAGAATACCTGCCTGTCACGCAGGGGGTCGCGGGTTCGAGTCCCGTCCATTCCGCCAATTAAGATGAATAAAGATAGCACCTAATGGTGCTTTTTTTGTATGTGAAATTTGCTTCATCCTTGACAAAAATAAAGTAAACTTTTAAGATTTGAAGAACTAGGGAGCTGTCACTCCCTAGTATGTTGTCTTATTAGTAAGCGGGTTGGCTCACTAATAATAAAATGACAACAAGGATAATGAGTTTAATCATTTTCTTATCCTCTTCAAACGTTGCGAAAAAGTGCAACACTCGCTTTCAAGTTGGATCCTTGAAAGCGAGATTATTATAACGTTAAGTTATAGATAAATAAACAGTGTTTAGAAAGCCATAGGATTGTATCCTGTGGCTTTTTCTTTTCTTTATGAAATCATTTTTTACCAATCCTTTAACTTCCGATATAATAGCCGCCATTTTTGACAAAATAAGAGATTTTTTATGGCAACTCCAGTCGTCGCCCTTGTTGGTCGCCCGAATGTGGGAAAATCCACATTATTTAATCGCCTTACTCGTACAAGAGATGCGTTAGTCGCTGATTTCCCTGGTTTAACTCGTGATAGAAAATATGGTCACGCACATATTGCTGGCTATGATTTTATTGTTATTGATACTGGCGGTATTGATGGAACGGAAGAGGGCGTAGAAGAAAAAATGGCGGAGCAATCTTTGCTTGCTATTGATGAAGCGGATATTGTTCTTTTCCTTGTGGACGCGCGAGCTGGTTTAACGGCAGCGGATATTGGTATTGCGAATTACTTACGCCAACGTCAAAGCAAAATTACTGTGGTGGTGGCAAATAAAACCGATGGTATTGATGCGGATTCCCATTGTGCTGAATTTTATCAGTTAGGTTTAGGGGAAATTGAGCAAATCGCTGCTTCACAAGGTCGTGGTGTTACTCAATTAATGGAACAAGTGCTTGCACCTTTTGCGGAACAAATGGAAAACGCCGATGAAAATGACCGCACTTCTGAGGAAGAACAAGACGAATGGGAGCAAGAATTCGATTTTGATTCAGAAGAAGATACGGCATTGATTGATGAGGCGTTAGACGAAGAACTTGAAGAAGAACAAGATAAAAATATCAAAATAGCCATTGTTGGTCGTCCAAATGTGGGTAAATCTACTTTAACCAATCGTATTTTAGGTGAAGATCGTGTGGTGGTTTTTGATATGCCAGGTACGACACGTGACAGTATTTATATTCCAATGGAGCGTGATGGGCAGCAATATACCTTGATTGATACGGCAGGTGTGCGTAAACGCGGTAAGGTGCATTTGGCAGTGGAAAAATTCTCCGTGATTAAAACCTTACAAGCGATTCAAGATGCTAATGTTGTGTTACTGACTATTGATGCGAGAGAAAACATTTCTGATCAGGATTTATCTTTGCTCGGCTTTATTTTAAATGCTGGTCGTTCTTTAGTGATCGTCGTGAATAAATGGGATGGTTTAGATCAAGATGTGAAAGACCGCGTTAAATCTGAGCTTGATCGTCGTTTAGATTTTATTGATTTTGCTCGCGTGCATTTTATTTCCGCACTGCACGGCAGTGGTGTGGGTAATCTTTTTGATTCGATTAAAGAAGCCTATGCTTGTGCCACTCAAAAAATGACGACCTCGCTTTTAACTCGTATTTTACAAATGGCAACGGACGAGCACCAACCACCAATGATTGGCGGTCGTCGAATTAAATTAAAATATGCTCATCCAGGTGGTTATAATCCGCCGATTATTGTGGTTCACGGTAACCAAATGGATAAATTACCAGATTCTTATAAACGTTATTTATCTAATTATTATCGTAAGAGTTTGAAAATTATTGGTTCACCGATTCGTCTTCTTTTCCAAGAAGGCTCAAACCCATTTGCAGGACGCAAAAATAAACTCACTCCGAACCAATTGCGTAAGCGTAAACGTTTGATGAAGTTTATTAAGAAAGCGAAACGTTAAATTCAAGATAAATAAAACTTAGCAAGATTTAACCGCACTTTTAAAACTCTTTTGAGCATTAAAGTGCGGTTATTTTTTTATTTGTTTTGCAGAAGAAATGTATGGCGATATTTTAAGTGCGTTGTAATAAAAATGATGAAGCCGATTAAGCCTAATGCTGCGCCCGTATAACCGATTTCGTTTAATCCTAAATGGGTTGTCGCAAGATTTCCAAATAATGCGCCTGCACCAATTCCTGCATTGAAAATGCCCGAGTAAATAGCCATAGCAACATCTGTTGCATCTGGTGCAAGTTTTAGTACGCGCATTTGTAGGGATAGTCCGATACAAGAAATACCGATACCCCAAATAAACACAAGACAGAACATTGCTATCATTGTTTTGGTAGAGAAGAGTAGTAGCAATAGTGAGAACATCAATAAGCTCATCGAAACAATAATAAATTTTGTGGGAGCAAATCGGTAGAATCTGTTAAATAATAGGCTTGCTGCAATACCTGAGAAACCAAAAACTAATAAAACCACAGTGGCAAAATTTGGATCCAAGTGCCCTACATCAATCATGAATGGTTCGATATAAGTATAAGCGGTAAAGTGTGCTGAAATGACGATTGCCGTTGTTACATAAAGCCAAAGTAATAATGGGCGTTTTGCAAGCAAGGGTAAACTTGCAATAGAGCCAGCATTTTTACTGGGTAAATTTGGCAATAATCGAATAATTAAAAACATGATGGATAATGCCAGTGCGGCAATAATGCCAAAAGTGACCCGCCAACCGACGAGCTGTCCGACAATGCGTCCAATAGGTAAGCCTAAGATGGTGGCAAGTGCGGTGCCAATAGCGAGCATTCCTAATGCTTGAGTTTTCTTGTGTTTAGGTGCGATGCGCATCACAAGTGAAGCGGTAATGGACCAAAACACCGAATGTGCTAATGCAATACACATTCGAGCGAGAAGTAATATCCAAAAATTCCAAGCAATGACCGATAAAATATGCCCAACGATAAATATAATGAAAAGTTTGATTAGCAGGCTTTTACGTTCCATATTGCTGGTGGCAAGCATGGCTGGTAAAGACATAATTAGCACCGTCCAAGCATAAACTGTCATCATTAAACCAGTATAGGCGGTTTGCATATTAAAACTTTGTGCAATATCGCTTAACATTGCGACAGGTACAAATTCTGTAGTATTAAAAATAAATCCTGCGCAAGCCATAATAAACACGCGCCACGATTGAATTTTTTCAGCTTTTAAATATAACGACATTAACGTAACTTTTCTTTAATCGCATCAATTAATTGATGGCGGAATTTCTTCGTAAAATTAATTTTGTATTGTGGAGAATTGCAGTTACCAAAAAAATTGATTGGCAGGGTTAAATTTTGATAGCGTTGATCCGTAGAATTTAAATTAATATCCACATTGCATTCCATTCGATTTAAATCAATAATGCCTTTTCCTTGCCCCAAAAGTGCGGACGTTTTTAATTCAATTTTTTCAGCAATAAGTTGATTTTGTTGGAGAAATAATTGTAAGTGAAATTGTTCAAAGCGAGTGTTTAACTCTTTGTTTTTTAACAAATCATTGTTGTAATTAATCGGGAAATATTGCGCTACCATATCCAATAGATTCACGCCAAGAATTTCGCCATTTTGCGCTAAAAAATTTAATTTGCCTTGAATAAGCGAGGAAGATGAAAAGCTGAAATCAAGATCAAAATCAGCGTGTCCACTTAACACTTCTGGCAAATTTAATAGTGCGAATAAGCGTTTAACGGGGAAAGTTTTGCCTGAAAAATTGACCGCACTTTGGTTGCCAATTTGTTGATATTTCAATACAGCTAAACAATCGTTATCGCGTTGTGGTTTTATATAAGTCACTATTTGTTGGTGGGCTGTGTGGGTTTCAATATAACCGATAGGCTGATTATTTAGGTTTGCATCTACAAATTGAAGTAGGGCTGATTCTGATGTTGAGAAGTCTAAATTTGCTTTGTGGAAAGAAAAATGGAAAGTTTTTGTTTTTCCATAAATAGGCTTATTAAATTCAATGCGAATATGGTTTTCGCCATTCAATATTACTTTTTTTGATAAAAGCTGTTTGAACGAAAAAGGCGAAACCTCTATCGATACATTGGCGGGATTTTGTGTGTTTTGAGTTAATTTGAGCCGTTGAATATTCAGTGAATGAAGTGCGGTATTACCATACAAAAGAGGCAAAAAATTAAATTTAGCTTCAATTTTTTGAGCTGAAAATTGCGTAGTTTTTATATTTTCAAGGGAAAGTGCGGGAGAAAATAATGATAAATTGACGGATTGAACGGCAATGTTTTGTTGTGCCAGTTGTTCACTAATGACACTTTGCACTCGATAAAGTTGAATATATAAAAAAGAAAAGATCGCCAAAGCGACGATCCCTACGACAAGCACGAACTTTTTCATTGATTATTCCTTGTCTTCGTCAATTCGACTGGCTACCGCACTTTGTTGATTTTTATATTTTGCATCTTTGCGGCTACTGTATGGTCGTTTTGCTTCGCCACTTAATACTTCAAAACTTAATGCACCAATGACCATATTTGGGCGTAATGCTAATGGTAATTTCCCTGAATTATAAAATTCCAGCACGATTTTTCCTTCCCAACCTGGGTCAATGCGGTGTGCGGTTACGTGTACCATTAAGCCTAAACGGGCTAAAGAAGAGCGACCATCTAACCAACCGATAATATTGGCGGGTAATTTCACGGATTCAAGTGTCGTTGCTAACGCTAAAGTACCAGGATGCAAGAAAAATGCTTCCCCGTCTGGGATAATAATTTCATCGCTCATTACCGATTCAAGCTGAGCAGATACTTCTTCTTTCGGGCCGCTTAAATCAATAAAAGGCGCAGAATGTTCACGAAATACACGGAAAGAATTACCCAAGCGAACATCAATCGTCGCACCGTTGATTTTGTCATTATTTGGACGAGGTGTTAAAGAAATAATGCCATCATCAAGATAGCGTTCAATATCAGTATCGCAAAGACGCATAAGATTTCCTATTTTTGATTCAATAAATGAAGAATTTGAGCTTTTAACATATTGATTGCAATACGGTTTTTGCCGCCGCGAGGAATAACAATATCCGCATATTGTTTAGATGGCTCAATAAATTGTAAGAACATTGGACGCACGGTTGCACGATATTGATCAATCACCGATTGTAGAGAGCGACCACGTTCTTCCATATCGCGTTGTAAACGGCGAATAAAACAAATATCAAGTGGAGTATCTACGAATACAGAAATATCGGCTAATTGGCGTACTCTTTCATCGGTAAGTAATAAAATCCCTTCTAAAATTACGATTCGTTTTGGTGTGAAATGCGTTGTTTCGTTGGTGCGAGTATGTTCTACATAGCTATAAACAGGCACATCTACGGCACTGCCATTTTTTAGATTTTTTAAATGTTGGATAAGTAAATCGCGATCCATAGAGCTTGGATGATCGTAATTCGTTTTTACGCGCTCAGTCATTTCTAAATGGCTTTGATCTTTATAGTAACTGTCTTCAGTAATGATACCAATTTCTTGGCAACCTAATTCATTGCAGAGTTCTTTGTGAACGGTGGAAGCGATAGAACTTTTGCCTGATGCAGATGCACCTGTGATGGCGATAATGATACAAGAGGGATTTGACATAATCGTGTTTCGATGTAAGGAAAATTCGTGCAATTATAAAGAAAAGTGCGGTGAATTTCACGTTTATTTTTTTATCCAAATTTCAAAAAGTGTGAGCTTTATCACGGTATTATTTCTATTTTTCAAGTAGGATTCGAACATCCTATCCAATAAGGAGTATGTATTATGAAATTCAACAAAATTTCTCTTTCTGTTTCTACCGCACTTTTAGCAGCAGGATTGGCTATTTCTGGTTCTGCTAACGCTAAAGGTCGTTTAGTTGTTTACTGTAGTGCCACCAATATTTTGTGCGAAACCACCACGAAAGCGTTCGGCGAAAAATATGATGTGAAAACATCCTTTATTCGTAATGGTTCAGGCAGTACTTTTGCCAAAGTTGAAGCTGAAAAAAATAACCCTCAAGCGGATGTTTGGTTCGGCGGTACTTTTGACCCTCAAGCTCAAGCTGCAGAATTAGGCTTAATTGAGCCTTATAAATCTAAACACATTGATGAAATCGTTGAACGTTTCCGTGATCCTGCGAAAACCAAAGGTCACTATGTTTCCTCTATTTATATGGGGATCTTAGGTTTCGGTGTGAATACTGAACGTTTGGCAAAATTAGGCATTAAAGAAGTGCCAAAATGCTGGAAAGACCTAACAGATCCACGCTTAAAAGGCGAAGTTCAAATTGCAGACCCTCAAAGTGCGGGTACTGCTTATACCGCATTGGCAACTTTCGTCCAATTATGGGGCGAAAAAGAGGCATTCGATTTCTTAAAAGCGTTACATCCTAATGTTTCTCAATATACCAAATCGGGTATCACACCATCACGTAACTCTGCGCGTGGCGAAGCGACTATCGGCGTGGGTTTCTTACACGATTATGCTTTAGAAAAACGCAATGGTGCGCCATTAGAATTAGTTGTGCCTTGTGAAGGAACGGGCTATGAATTAGGTGGTGTGAGTATCTTAAAAGGTGCGCGTAATATTGATAATGCAAAATTATTCGTCGATTGGGCGTTATCAAAAGAAGGTCAAGAATTAGCTTGGAAACAAGGGGATTCGTTACAAATCTTAACTAACACGACTGCAGAACAATCGCCAACAGCGTTTGATCCAAATAAACTTAACCTAATCAATTATGACTTTGAAAAATACGGTGCAACAGAACAACGTAAAGCTTTAATTGAAAAATGGGTACAAGAAGTTAAATTAGCGAAATAGTTTTCGTGATAATCATAGCCGTGGGTAAGTATACCCACGGCTAATTATCGTAATAGTAGTTCCCCTTTGGGGAACAGCTTTTTACTCCCCAATAGGGGAGTTACTGTAATTACCCTAGGGCCTACTTACCCTAGGCGAAAGTCATGTTTTCTTTACTGCGAGGTTGTATGAACGCAAAAAAACTTTCCATAATGCATTCCGCTTATTTTTGGATTATTTTATCCTTGTTGGCGTTTGCGCTTCTGCCCTCCAATGCACTTGATTACGGTTTGTTTGAAAGTACTTCAGATGAATATTTAGAGGCAATGGGCTGGGCTTCTTTCAATTTAACTTGGGCTTGGTTTCTGCCTGTTATTGTGTATGGTGCTTTGCCGTTATTGAGATTGCCACGGCAAACCCAAGCAAAAACAGAGCTATTTTTGACCGCACTTTCTGTACTGTTTATGTTTATCAGTGCGACGCTGTACAAAATTAGTATGGGCTATTCTGTGATTGTGTTGCTTGTGGGATATACCGCATTGGCGACACTTTCATTGGCAAAACTGAAAGTAATGCAAGGGGATAAGTTTATTATTGCTTCTTTACTTTGCATTATTTTGTTGATTTTCTTCTTTATTGTTTATCCAACATTGGCAATTTTCGTTTCAATGTTTTATGACGGCGATACCTTTTCGCCACAGCAAGTGATGAGTATTTTAACGCAGAGCTATATTGTTCGTGTAATTACCAATTCGCTTTTCTTATCGGGCTTTGTGGGCATCGTTTCTACTGTACTTGGTTTAGCCTTTGCGCTTTATACCACACGTATCGCGCGGAGAACGGCATTTATCGGAAAAATTTTCTCTATTTTGCCAATTGTTACGCCACCATTTGTTGTGGGATTAGGGGTAACTTTAATGCTTGGCCGTTCTGGTTATGTAACCGAATTTTTAAGTGAATATTTTGGTTTTTCTAGTCATAACTGGCTTTATGGTTTTAATGGGATTGCGATTGCGCAAATTCTCGCATTTACCCCGATTTCTTTTATGATTTTAGACGGTGCATTGAAATCAGTTCATCCTTCAATTGAAGAAGCCTCTTATACGTTGCGCGCTAATCGTTATCAAACGTTCTATCAGATTATTTTTCCGTTACTGCGTCCAGCATTAGCAAATTCTTTCTTAATTGTATTTATTCAATCATTGGCGGACTTTAGTAATCCTTTAGTGTTGGGTGGCAGTTTTGATGTAATTGCCACACAAATTTATTTCTATATTGCGGGTTCACAACTTGATTATGCTTCAGCCAGTACTTTAGGTTCGATGTTGTTAATTTTCTCGTTGGCGATTTTTATCATTCAATACATTTGGATTGGTAACCGCTCTTATGTCACTGTTTCAGGTAAATCTTATCGTGGCGATGTGCAAGAACTGCCAAACGGCTTGAAATATACTATCATCGGTATGCTTGGCTTCTGGGTAATCTTTAATATGGCACTTTACGGTAGTATTTTCTACGGAAGTTTCACTGTAAACTGGGGCGTAGATTACACTTTAACCTTGAAAAACTATGCGATGTTATTCGGGCAAGGATTGAGTGATGGGGCGTGGCCGTCACTAATCAATACCTTAATTTATGCTGGTATTGCTGCGCCATTAACCGCATTCTTTGGATTATTAATTGCCTATATTGTGGTGCGTAAAGATTTCCAAGGTAAAAAATCCCTTGAGTTTTTAACCATGCTTTGTTTTGCCGTGCCAGGTACTGTGGCAGGGGTATCTTATATTTTAGCCTTCAACAATGCGCCACTTTATATTACGGGTACGGGCATTATCGTGATTATTTCAATGGTAATGCGTGATTTACCAATTGGTATGCGAGCAGCGATTGCAGGGCTAGGACAACTTGATAAATCCCTTGATGAAGTATCGCTTTCTTTAAAAGGGAGTTCGTGGAAAACATTGTGCTTTATCATCTTGCCATTATTAAAACCTGCGTTGCTTTCCGCACTTGTGACTAGTTTCGTTCGTGCAATGACGACGGTAAGTGCGATTATATTCTTAGTGACAGCAGACACTCGCGTTGCTACCGCATATATTTTAAATCGTGTGGAAGACGGAGAATACGGCATCGCAATTGCATACGGTTCTATTTTAATTGTTGTGATGATGGCAATTATTTTATTCTTCGACTGGATTGTAGGCGATACGCGTATCTCTCGTTCTAAAGCGAAAAAAATGAATTAACTCGTTAAGTTGTAGGTAAAAATTATGAGTAATAATGATTTCTTAGTATTAAAAAATATCACAAAAGCATTTGGTAAAGCGGTCGTCATTGATAATTTAGATTTAACGATCAAACGTGGCACGATGGTAACCTTGTTAGGGCCATCAGGCTGTGGTAAAACCACCGTATTACGTTTAGTGGCAGGGTTAGAAAATCCAACCTCAGGTCAAATTTTTATTGATGGCGAAGACGTAACAAAATCCTCTATCCAAAATCGAGATATTTGTATTGTCTTCCAATCTTACGCACTGTTCCCGCATATGAGCATTGGCGATAACGTTGGCTACGGCTTAAAAATGCAGGGCATTAGCAAAGAAGAACGTGCTAAACGTGTAAAAGAGGCTTTAGAATTAGTGGATTTAGCAGGCTTTGAAGATCGTTTTGTTGATCAAATTTCGGGTGGGCAACAACAACGTGTCGCATTGGCTCGTGCTTTGGTATTGAAACCAAAAGTCCTATTGTTTGATGAACCATTAAGTAATTTAGATGCAAATTTACGCCGTTCAATGCGTGAAAAAATCCGTGAATTGCAACAACGTTTAGGCATTACTTCGCTTTATGTGACTCACGATCAAACAGAGGCCTTTGCGGTATCTGATGAAGTTATCGTTATGCATAAAGGTAAAATTATGCAAAAAGCACCAGCGAAAGAGCTTTATTTACGACCAAATTCTTTGTTCTTAGCAAACTTTATGGGCGAATCCAGTATTTTCCATGGAAAATTAGAAAATGGCGTAGTGGATATTAATGATTACTCTGTGTCTTTAAAAGATGCTGCACAGTTTAATTTACCCGATGGCGAATGCTTAGTTGGTATTCGTCCAGAAGCAATTTATCTTGCCGCAGAGGGCAGCGATGCACAACGTTGCGAGATTAAAAGTGCGGTTTATATGGGCAACCATTGGGAAGTGGTTGCAAACTGGGCGGGCAAAGATTTACTGGTAAATTGTAAACCAGAGGATTTTAATGCTGATTTAAAACAAGCCTATGTAAATTTATCTGATCACGGTATTTTCTTATTGAAGAAAGAGTAATCCAAGTATAAAAAAGTGCGGTGAAATTTCACCGCACTTTTGAGATTACAATTAAGGGGAAGGCTTTTCCCCTTTCTTATTTCTGTTATTAAATCGCCCAGCCGGCTGCATAGAATGCAACGAGTACGATTGCAATAATCACTGTACCTGCATTTAAGCGTTTAATATCGCCACTCACGATTCTTCCAATCACTAATGCCGCAAAACCTAACATAATGCCTGTTACGATATTGGCGGTAAGTACGATAAACACTGCGCAGATTAATCCACTCATCGCGCCAACGAAATCATCGAAATCTAATTTGCTTACATTGCTTAACATTAATAAACCAACGTACATTAATGCTGGTGCAGTTGCGTAGCCTGGCACTAAGAAAGCCAATGGTTGGAAGAAAAGCATTAATAGGAATAACACACCAACAACGATTGCAGTAATACCTGTTTTACCGCCTGCTGCTGTTCCTGCTGCTGACTCAATATAAACGGCAGCTGGAGCTGTACCGAATAAGCCTGAGAATAAGCTACTGATTGAGTCTGAAGTTAGGGCTTTACCGCCATTGATAATTTGACCATCTTTATCAAGCAAGTCGGCTTGACCTGCCACTGCGCGAATTGTCCCAGTTGCGTCAAATACTGCGGTCATCACGAGAGCAAATACCACCGGCAAGATTGCAGGTTGTAGTGCGCCTATAAAGTCTAATTGTAAGAAAAGAGAGTTTTCGCCAAAAGTTGGCATTTTGAAAATTTCTCCGCCAAATTTTACATTTGGATCAAAAATTAAACCGACGATAGTAATAGCGATAATGACCCATAAAATACCGCCTTTAATTTTCATTTTTTCAAGACCAATAATTAACGCTAAACCAATTAAGGACATCATTACTGGGAATGAAGTAAAATCGCCTAATTTTACTGGCAAGCCAGCTTGGTTGCTGACAACTAAACCAACGCCGTTTGCCGCAATTAAAAGTAAAAAAAGTCCGATACCAATGCCTGCTCCGTGAGCGATACTGGCTGGTAAATTACGCAAAATCCATGCACGGATACCTGTGGCAGAAATTAAGGTAAACACAACCCCCATTAAGAATACTGCGCCTAGGGCAACAGGAATGGCGACCTTTTGACCAATCACTAAGCTAAATGCTGTAAAAGCAGTAAGAGAAATTGCACAACCAATTGCCATTGGTGCATTTGCCCATAAGCCAATTAAGATAGAGCCTAATCCTGCAACTAAACAGGTGGCAATAAAGACAGATTCCGCAGGAAAACCTGCAGCACCGAGCATATTGGGTACCACGATTACAGAATAAACCATTGCTAAGAACGTGGTTAAACCCGCGATAATTTCTTGACGAACAGTTGAACCACGTTGTTTGAGTTCAAATGTTTTTTCTAAAGTTGGCATAGTGTTCCTTGAAGTTAAGTAAAAAATTGGAAGTAATAAGGTGCGCTATTCTACATCATAAAAATAAGAAGTAAACGTTTGCGTAAGTTTTATTTAGGGGAAAGTGCGGTCAAAATTATGAATAGTTATAAAATAATCTATTTGCTGATTTTCTCTACAAATGAGACTGCGAGTCAGCAGAAAAACTGCTATACTTGTTGCGTTTTTTAACTTGATAAAATGAAGGAAACAAAATGGCTGATTTTAATCAAATTTTAACGCCAGGCGATGTAGATGCTGGCATTATCAATGTAGTAAACGAAATTCCAGAAGGTAGCTGCCATAAAATCGAATGGAACCGTAAAGTTGCGGCATTCCAGTTAGATCGTGTTGAGCCAGCAATTTTTGCAAAACCAACTAACTATGGTTTTATTCCACAAACTTTAGATGAAGATGGCGATGAGTTAGATGTGTTATTAATCACTCGTCAACCATTAGCAACAGGTGTATTCCTTGAAGCTAAAGTAATTGGTGTTATGAAATTTGTTGATGATGGCGAAGTGGATGACAAAATCGTTTGTGTTCCAGCAGATGATCGTGATACAGGCAATGCCTACAATTCATTAGCAGATTTACCTGCGAATTTAATTAAACAAATTGAGTTCCATTTCAATAACTATAAAGCACTTAAGAAACCTGGCTCAACGAAAGTGACCCATTGGGGCGATGTAGAAGAAGCGAAAGAAGTGATTCGTGAGTCTATTAAACGTTGGAATGAGCGTTAATTAATAAATACATTTGATTGTAAAAGTCCCTGATTCTTTGAGTCGGGGATTTTTTATAATGAGTTTCAAGAATTTAGACAATAAAAAAACACCTTTCGGTGCTTACTTTATTTTTAAAGTGGTGGGTCGTGAAGGATTCGAACCTTCGACCAACGGATTAAAAGTCCGCTGCTCTACCGACTGAGCTAACGACCCAATTAGATGATTTTAAAGTGAATTTTAAAACCTTTAGATTGGTATTTAAATGGTGCCCGAAGCCAGACTTGAACTGGCACGCCTCGAAAGGCGAGGGATTTTAAATCCCTTGTGTCTACCGATTTCACCACTCGGGCAAATTGGAGCGGGAAACGAGGCTCGAACTCGCGACCCCGACCTTGGCAAGGTCGTGCTCTACCAACTGAGCTATTCCCGCATTTATCACTAATCAGCATTGCTGCGTGACAACGGGGCGTATTTTACGGATTTATATATTACTGTCAAACGAAAAAAATAAAAAATATTTTATTTGCTTAAAAATAACTCAAATATAGATGGTTATCATAAAAAATAACTGTGTTTTATTTAAATTTATAATTGAATATTATCTAGCAAGCTTCCTTTTGCTGCTTGTAAATATTGGATCATTGACCATATAGTTAAAATAGCGGCGATATAAAGCAAGATAATTGCTGCTATTTCCATATAGTTGTTATAACGCCATAATAATCCACCTAGTGCTAACATTTGTGCTGTGGTTTTCCATTTTCCCCACCAAGATACTGCAACTTTATTACGTTCTCCAAGTTCAGCCATCCATTCACGTAATGCGGAAATTATAATTTCGCGAGAAATCATAATAATAGCAGGAATCGTAATCCAAAGAGAGTGTTTATATTCAACGATTAGCACTAAGGCTGCAACAACCATTACTTTATCAGCAACAGGATCTAAAAAAGCCCCAAATCTTGTAGTTTGTTTCCATTTACGAGCCAAATAGCCATCAAGCCAATCAGTAACGCCAGCAATAAAGAATATGAATGTAGTAATAAAAGGGGAAGATTCGATAGGTAAATAAAATGCAATCACGAAAAACGGAATCAGAATTACGCGAAACACCGTTAGGAAAATAGGAATATTAAATTTCATAGAAATGAACCGCTCTTGGGGTTAGGGATGCATCTATTCTAAAGTATCTAAGAATATAAAAAAAGCCACATTATGTGGCTTTCTTGTAAATAATTATGGATTAAAGTTTATCTGTGTTTTGTTTTAAGTATTTTGCAACGCCTTCTGGGTTATCTTTCATCCCTTCTTTACCTTTTTCCCATTGTGCTGGGCATACATCACCGTGTTCTTCATGGAATTGTAATGCATCAACCATACGTAACATTTCATCAATGTTACGACCTAATGGAAGATCGTTTACTACTTGGTGACGAACTACGCCATTTTTGTCGATTAAGAATGAAGCACGCAGTGCAACGCCAGCTTCTGGATGTTCAATACCGTATGCTTGAGCAATTTCATGTTTTACGTCTGCTGCTAATGCATATTTAACTTGACCGATACCACCATTTTCAGTTGGAGTGTTACGCCATGCATTGTGAGTGAATTGAGAGTCGATAGAAACACCAACTACTTCTACGTCACGTTTTTTGAACTCTTCATAACGGTGGTCAAATGCGATTAACTCAGAAGGGCAAACAAAGGTAAAGTCTAACGGATAGAAAAAGATTACTGCAGCTTTTCCAGCAATGTGTTTTTTAAAGTTGAAGTTATCAACGATTTCGCCATTGCCTAATACAGCAGATGAAGTAAAATCTGGTGCTTGACGGGTTACTAATACCATAGTCATTATTCCTCTATAAAGTGAAGTTAAAATTTTGCTAAAAAAAACAGCAGTAAGATTCTAATGAAAATGACCGCACTTTTATAGTCGGTTTTGTCTATTGAAGAAATTAATTTAATTTAAAGTAAGGAAATATATGCGAGCAAAATATCATCTTTCAACAACATTTATTCATTCAGGTCGTCAGAAGCGTTTTTCTCAGGGCGCGGTAAATCCTGTATTACAGCGAGCTTCTTCATTAGTATTTGACAGTATTGAAGATAAAAAATATGCAACAAAAAATCGTGCTAAAGGCGAGTTATTTTATGGTCGTCGTGGGACGCTAACACATTTTGCGTTACAAGATTTAATGTGCGAAATGGAGGGGGGAGCAGGCTGTTATCTTTATCCTTGTGGTGCAGCAGCTGTCACTAATTCGATTCTTTCTTTTGTTAAAACTGGCGATCATGTATTGATGAGCGGAGCCACTTATGAGCCAACTCAGGATTTCTGTAATATTGTGCTGAAAAAAATGCAGATCGATACAACTTATTACGATCCACTTATTGGTGCTGATATTGCAACACTTATTCAACCGAATACAAAAGTACTTTTTTTAGAAGCACCGAGTTCTATCACAATGGAAATTCCCGATATTCCGACTATTGTGAAAGCTGCAAGAACGGTGAATCCTAATATTGTGATTATGATTGATAATACTTGGTCGGCAGGTGTTCTATTTAAAGCGTTAGAGCATGACATTGATATTTCTATTCAAGCGGGGACGAAATATTTAGTGGGGCATTCTGATATTATGATTGGTACTGCCGTTGCGAATGCGCGAACTTGGGATCAACTTAGAGAACATTCCTATTTAATGGGGCAAATGGTGGATGCGGATTCTGCTTATACGACTGCTCGTGGTATTCGTACATTGGGTGTACGATTAAAACAACATCAGGAAAGCAGTATTAAAGTAGCAAAATGGTTGAGTGAGCAACCAGAAGTAAAAACGGTGTATCATCCAGCCTTACCAAGTTGCCCTGGCCATGAATTCTTTTTACGTGATTTTAGTGGAAGCAGTGGTTTATTTTCTTTTGAATTAACCCAGCGATTAACCTCAGAGCAAGTATCAAAATTTATGGATCATTTTGAGCTTTTCACTATGGCTTATTCATGGGGAGGATTTGAGTCTTTGATTCTTTGCAATCAACCAGAAGAAATTGCACGTATTCGTCCAAATATTAAACGTAACCTTACAGGTTCGTTAATTCGTGTGCATATTGGATTTGAAGATGTAGATGAATTGATTGCAGATTTGAAAGCTGGCTTTGAGCGAATTGCCTAAAAGTGCGGATAAAAAAATGCCTGTTTTACACAGGCATTTTTTTATCGGATTATTTTTGTTCTGATATTAAGCCAATTTGGGAACCGTCAGCAAAATGAATTGAAGTCCCAATAATATCGACTTGAATATTTTTTCCTTGTTGTAAGTGAGGACGAATTTGAGAAAGTACTGCTTCTTCATTGGTTGATAAGGTAACGGTTTCATTTGCTTTCGGTGCAATTGTTTTTCCAAATTGTAATGCGGGAAGATTTGCTATATAGAACGGTTGGTTATTTTCTTTATAAATAGTTAGCCATTGTGCTTCTGAAATTGCTTTATCGCTTAAATTTGTAATTTCATAAGTGATAGAAAAGGATTTTAAATCATCAGTAACAGAAACATTAGTAACTTTTATGTTTGCAACTTTTTGAAATTCTTCATTAGCTTGAGCAACTAATTCATCTATTTTTATTTGTACCTGTTGTTCTGATTGGGTGGTTGCTGGTTGTGCAGCTTCTGTTGTGGGTTGAGCTTTTTCTACAGCAGGTTGAGTTGTTTCTACTGCGGGTTTTTCAGCTTGTTTTTGCTCTTTATCGTTACAAGCGGTTAAGGTAATAGAACTTGCGATGATAGTTGCGAAAAGAAAAGATTTATTAAATTTCATTGTAAATTCCTTCATTATGTTTTATCAGCTAGGTTGTACTCACCTTTAAGGGTTATAATTATAGCTTATGTGGGTCCTTACGACAGTCTTTTCTTTTGAAAGTTCATAGAAGTTGTTTTATCATATTTTTCGTTTTCCTTAATCAACAGAGAAGCACAATGAAACATATTCATATCTTAGGTATTTGTGGCACATTTATGGGCGGTGTGGCGATGATTGCTAAACAAATGGGCTATCACGTAACGGGTTCCGATACTAATGTTTACCCTCCAATGAGCACTTTTTTAGAAGAGCAAGGTATCGAGATTATTCCAAATTATGATGTTGCACAATTACAACCTGCGCCTAACATGGTAATTGTTGGTAATGCGATGAAACGCGGTAATCCTTGCGTAGAATATGTGTTGGAAAATAATTTGAAATATACATCTGGTCCTCAATGGTTACATGATCATTTATTGCGAGATCGTTGGGTATTGGCGGTTTCGGGTACGCATGGAAAAACAACGATAACAGGCATGCTAACTTGGATTCTGGAACAAAATGGTTTAAAACCTGGTTTTTTAATCGGTGGTATTGCGGGTAATTTCGGTATTTCCGCCCGTTTAGGCGAAAGTCCTTATTTTGTTATTGAAGCTGATGAATATGATACAGCTTTCTTTGATAAACGTTCTAAATTTGTCCATTACAATCCACGTACACTTATCGTAAATAACATTAGTTTTGATCACGCTGATATTTTTGACGATCTCAAAGCGATCCAACGCCAATTTCATCATATGATTCGCACTATTCCGGCAAGTGGCTTGGTATTAAGTTCGGCGAGTGAACAAAGTGCAAAAGAAACGCTGGCATTGGGATGTTGGTCTCAACAGCAATTTTTAGGCAAAGATAACGAGTGGTTTGCTGAACGTATTACAAATGATGCTTCACATTTTGCGGTCTTCCATTATGGAGAAAAAGTGGCAGAAGTAAAATGGAATGTCGTGGGGCAACATAATATGCACAATGCGTTAATGGCGATAGCTGCCGCTTATCATACTGGCGTTGCTATTGAAGATGCGTGTAAAGCGTTGGGATCTTTTGTGAATGCTAAACGTCGTTTAGAAGTGAAAGGCGAAGTTAATGGCATTACAGTTTATGATGATTTTGCGCATCATCCAGAAGCTATTCTTGCTACGCTAACTGCTTTGCGAGATAAAGTAGGTGGCGGCGTGCGAATTCTTGCCGTGCTTGAACCTCGTTCTAATACAATGAAGATGGGGGTTCATAAAGATGACATCGCGCCTGCGCTTGGTCGAGCTGATACCGTGTTTATGCTTCAACCTGAACAACTTCCTTGGGAAGTGGCAGATATTGCAAACCAATGTGTACAACCTGCTTATTGGCACGCAAATTTGGATCGATTAGTGGATATGATTGTTGCAGAGGCTCAACCTACAGATCATATTCTTGTGATGTCTAACGGTAGCTTTGGCGGTATTCATCAAAAAATTCTTGATAAACTAAAACTGAAATAATAAAAGTGCGGTTAATTTAGAAAATGTTTTTAAATGAACCGCACTTTTTATTTATCTGACTTTAATTTGTAATTCATAAAAAGGAACATTTATACAATGGCTGATCCACATATTAAATCGCCGATGGATTTTTTAGATAATCTGACTGTCATTATTTATCGCTCTGGCTTTGTGATAGCGGCGTTTGCTGTTCTTACAGTGAGTTGGTATCCAGATTTATCACTCACATTTATATTAATTGCGGCAACTTGCTGTGCCTCTTCATTACATATTTATCTCAAATCCTTCCGATTGCTTTTTCAATTTGCTACTTGGATAGGATTACTTTTTTATATTAATCATTATCCTGCTTTGGCTCTTGGTGGTGCGTTACTTACTTTAGGTGGTTTGTGTTTTAAAGAATATTTTTGTTTCCGCGTACCTTTGCTAAATTTACAGCCGATATTTGTGGCTTGCTTGTGGTTTTCGTGGGTATTAAATAATTTTATCGCACTACGAATTTTTTCTATTATTTCTGGCGTATTACTTTTAGTTTTAGCGATACAAAAATGGCGAATGCCTTTGCATTTTGATATTGGAGATAAAACTAAATATCAAATTTAGAAAAGAAAATGACCGCACTTTTATTATGTGCGGTCATTGTTTTTAGAAAGGTTTATTTAGCTAAACATTCCATGTAACTATCTGCGGTAGATTGCAAGAATGTTGCATAAGAATTTTTGCCTAAAGTGACTTTATCGCCAATTGGGTCGAGTTGTCCTACATTGACTTTAGTATTTTTCGCTAAAGACTCGATCACTTTTGGTGTAAATTGAGGCTCTGCGAATAAGCAATTTACTTTATGTTCATCAATTTCTTCTTTAATGTGTGCTAAAGTTTTTGCACCCGGAGCAACTAATGGATTGATGGTAAAGTAACCCGTTTGTTTTAATCCATAAGCATCGTTGAAATAACCATAAGCATCGTGGAAAACGTAGAAACCTTTGTCTTTTACATTCGCCAGTTGTGCTGTGATTTTTTCACTTTGTTCTGCCAAAGTGCGGTTAAAATCTGAAAGATTTTTTGCAATCAAATCTTTTTTGTCTGGGAATTGTGCAGTTAATTTATCCGCTACTTTTTGTGCAACAATTTTGCTGATAGCGGGAGAATACCAAACGTGCCAGTTTGTTGTTAAACCCTCGTGATGATCGTGATCATGATGTTCGTGATCGTGTTTATGGTCGTGATCGTGTTCGTGCTTATGATCATGGTTGTGTTTATGATCATGTTTGTGTTCGTTCTTATGATCGTGATCATGGTCGTGTTTATGATCATGTTTGTGTTCGTGCTTATGGTCATGATCATGATCGCCATCTTCATGGAAATGCTCGTGGTGAGCTTGAATTAATAAAGGTTTAACATCCGCAAGATCGGCAATGGTAATCACTTTTTTGCGTTCAATTTGACTAATTGGCTTGTCTAAAAATGAATCAACATCTTCACCAACCCATACTACTAAATCTGCAGATTTTACTTTTTGAATATCAGATAATTTCAAATTGTAGTCATGCGGAGATGCTCCAGCAGGCACAAGAATTTGTGTGCCAGTTACACCCTCTGCAATAGACGAAACAATAAAGCCCAAAGGTTTTACTGATGCCAATACATCGGCATTTGCCATCATTGGTGCGCTTAAAAGTGCGGTAGAAATGGCACTAATTTTTAAAAGTTTTTTCATATTTCTGTTTCCTTACTTGTTGATAATCATTAGTAAAGGGCAAAAGCCTACGCTCTTTTCTGTAAATTGCAATGATTTTATAGTGAAAAAGGGGGAAAATTTTTCATTTTTAAAGTAAATGGATTTCATTAGATAAAAAATGCACATTCATAGTTAATGTGCATTTTCAAAGGATTAAGATTTCTTCTTGAGTAATTTATCTATTACGCGAGAAACAGCAAAAAAACCAAAAGTTGCAGTTATCATTGTGGCTGCACCAAACCCGTTTGCGCAATTCATTGTGGCTGAAATTGCACAACCTTCAGTCATTTGTGGAAATATTAAAGGTTGTGTTGAAAATACCGCATCGATACTAAATTTGCGTTTTGGATTTTGGCTAAAATTGTAATCCTTGCGTAAAACTGACCGCACTTTAGCAAGGAGCGGATCTTGAATGGTTTTACTCAGATCGGCAATTTGAATTTGGGTTGGATCAGTTTGACCACCAGCACCACCAATAGTAATCACATTAATTTTGTGACGTTTACAATAAGCAATCAGCGACGCTTTAGTTTTCACATTGTCAATAGCATCAATTACGTAGTCATAGCCTCGATTGAGGTAATCTGCTTGATTTTCTGGCGAGATAAAATCATCAATAATATTGACGGTACATTCTGGGTTAATTAATTTTACTCGCTCTGACATCACTTCAGTTTTTAATTTGCCGATTGTGCCGCTCATCGCAGGAAGTTGGCGATTGATATTCGTGACGCAAATATCATCCATATCAATTAATGTGAGTTTGCCAATGCCAGATCGTGCTAAGGCTTCAACAACCCAAGAACCTACGCCGCCAATGCCAATTATGCAAATATGGGCTTGGCGTAAGTGCGCTAAGCCATCGGGTGTATAAAGTCGTCCAATACCGCCGAAACGTTGTTCGTAATTATCTATTCTAGACATTATTGTAATACCCATACTCTACCGTAGTGTTTTGAAAGCCCTGCAATATGTCCTGCTCTAGCACCGATACCACGATATAAGTCAAAGTGATGACCTTTCACTGCACCGCCTACATCAAGTGCAACCATTAAGTGTAATTTGTGTGTGCCAAGCCAGTTTCCATTATTATCAATATCTGGTACTTCGACTAAAAGTACAGAGCCAGATGGGATAACATTGCGATCTGATGCCACTGAAGCCATTGCTACAAGAGGAACGCCCGCAGAGCCTTTCACTTTGCCACTTGGATCATTTTTAAAGAAGACATAAGCTTCATTGCGCTCTAACAAGCTTTGTACACGCGATGGATTACGATTGCCCCACTCTCGAATTGCTTGAATAGACATTTTTTCTTTTGGAATTTCGCCATCTTCCACTAATAAACGCCCGATAGCCGTGTAAGGGAAACCATTTTGTCCTGCGTAAGCAAAATAGTTAAGATTGCCATCGCCAAAATCTACATAACCACTGCCTTGTACCCCAAGTAAAAAGTTTTCCAACATGGAATCGCTATATGCTAACTCTAGTCCTTTCCCCGCTAATGCTCCCGCGTAAATTTGCACTCGACTTAGACGTTTTTTCACAGGCATACGATAAATTGGATTTTTAAATTGACCTTGTGGGGTATGACGAGCATAAAGTATAGGCGAATAATAGCCTGTCATCAGTACATTTTGATACCCATCAAATCCACGCATAATTTGCGGATGGATATTAAATTGAGTGAGTTCATTAATATTTGCCCCAGAAAGAACCCAATTTGTAATCTTTTCATAATTGTCGTAAAAATTGGTGGAAAGTTTACTCGAATAATTTTTTATATTGGAAAGCTGTGTTAAAAAATCGCCTTGATTTATTACCGCACTTTGGTTTTCTATGTTGGATACAGGCACAAGCGCTGCTTGCTGATAAGTCCGATTGGTATATTTTGCACCGAATTGTTGAGGATCACTACCATTTAAGGTGGTGGGAATCTGAATGTTTTTTATGTTAGAGGTACAAGACACCAAAAGTGCGGTAATAATTGAGATAGAAAAAGTTTTGAACCAAAATGGTTTACACACCGACATTTTCAATCCTAAAGTAAGCAGAAATAAGGTCGCATACGCTATCAAAATTTACAGAAAACAACCAGTGTTATTTAGTGAAATTGCTTAATAAAACTACACATTGAACATTTTATTAACAAACAATTGATAAAGTTTTGTTTAATTCTTGCAATTAAATTTTAAGCGAGTATAGTACGCCTCATCAGACGCGGGGTGGAGCAGCTTGGTAGCTCGTCGGGCTCATAACCCGAAGGCCGTCGGTTCAAATCCGGCCCCCGCAACCAACAAATTTTGAAGCCCTGATTTAAGAAAATCAGGGCTTTCTTTTTACAGTTTAACTCGCAATGATGATCTCAATTAGATCATCTTTTTCTATGCTATAATCCCTCGAAATTTTCAAAATCGGTACCTAAATGAAACAATTATTTGCAACGACTTCTCGTGGCTTTGAAGAATTATTAAAAGTTGAACTCACTGAACTTGGTGCGCAAGAGGCAAAAGTGGTTCAAGGTGGCGTTCATTATCAAGCTGATGACGAAACTTTATACCGCACTTTGCTTTGGTCACGCCTTGCTTCACGCATTTTATTTCCTTTGATTGAAACCAAGATTTACAGCGATTTGGATCTTTATGCAGCTGTTTCAGGCTTTAATTGGTTAGCGCAATTTGATGAACGAGTTACATTCTTTGTCGATTTTAATGGAACCAACCAAGAAATTCGTCATACTCAATTTGGTGCGATGCGCGTTAAAGATGGAATTGTTGATTACTTTGAACGTCAAGGTAAAATTCGCCCTGATGTAGATAAAATTCAGCCAGACGTGCGTATCCATGCTTATTTGAACCGTGAAAATTTAGTGATTTCTTTAGATTTAAGTGGGGAAGCATTACATTTGCGAGGTTATCGTGAAGATGCAGGTCAAGCGCCTTTACGTGAAACTCTAGCGGCGGCAATTGTTATGCGTTCGGGTTGGCAAGCGGGTTCTCCATTAGTGGATCCAATGTGTGGCTCTGGAACGCTTTTAATTGAGGCAGCACAAATGGAAGCCAAAATTGCACCGCAACTTTATCGTTTACATTGGGGATTTGATTTTTGGAAACCGCATAATCAATCCGCTTGGGAAACAGTAAAAAATGAAGCGATTGAGTTAGCAGAAGAAAAACAACGTGAAATTCAACCGCACTTTTATGGATTTGACCTCGATCACCGCGTATTAAAAAAGGCACAGAAAAATGCACAAAATGCAGGCGTTTCACATTTAATTAAATGGCAGCAGTCTGATGTGGCAGCGTTGAAAAATCCTAGCGTAAATGAAGTCGGTACGGTTATCTGTAATCCACCTTATGGGGAACGCTTAGGCACAACCCCAGCATTGATCGCGCTCTATTCTGTATTTGGGCAAAGACTTAAAAAAGAATTTTGTGGTTGGAATGTTTCTGTTTTTAGTAGCGAATCCACATTACTTGATTGTTTGAGAATGCGTGCCAGCCGACAGTTTAAAGCCAAAAATGGCCCATTAGATTGTGTGCAGAAGAATTATCAAGTTTCAGAACGAAAATCTGACGAAATTACCGCTGAAAATGAACTAGAATTTAACCGCACTTCGGAGGTGGCAACTGATTTTGCTAATCGATTACAAAAAAATATTAAGAAAATTAGTAAATGGGCAAAGCAACAAGGATTAGACGCTTATCGTTTATATGATGCCGATTTGCCAGAATATAATTTAGCCGTTGATCGTTATGCAGATTACATTGTTGTGCAAGAATATGCAGCACCGAAAAATATTGATGAAAATAAAGCGCGTCAGCGTTTGTTAGATGCGGTTACTGCAACTTTGCACGTTACAGGTGTAGAAACGAATAAGTTGATCCTCAAAGTTCGTCAGAAACAAAAAGGTACTAACCAATATGAGAAATTAGCCAATAAAGGCGAATACTTTTATGTGAATGAATATGGCGCACAGCTTTGGGTAAATTTGACAGATTATTTAGACACGGGCTTATTTTTAGATCACCGTTTAACAAGAAAAATGATTGGAGCGTTGGCAAAAGGTAAAGATTTCTTGAACTTATTTGCTTATACTGGTTCTGCAACTGTTCATGCGGCACTTGGTGGTGCAAAATCGACAACCACCGTAGATATGTCAAATACTTATCTTAATTGGGCGGAGCAAAATCTTATTTTGAATGATATTGAAGGTAAACAACATAAATTAATTCAAGCAGATTGCCTTCAATGGTTAGAAAAATGTGATCGTCAATTTGATTTGATATTTGTGGATCCACCGACGTTTTCAAATTCTAAACGTATGGAAGACAGTTGGGATGTTCAACGAGATCATGTGAAATTAATGCGCAATTTAAAACGAGTTTTGTCAAATAATGGCACAATTGTTTTCTCGAATAATAAACGTGGATTCAAAATGAATTTAGTTGCGTTGGAAGAATTAGGCTTAAGTGCGGTAGAAATTTCGCATAAAACCTTACCGCTAGATTTTGAACGTAATAAACAAATTCATAATTGTTGGAGGATTCAACATATATAATAATTTGCCAAGTTGTAAAAATAGTCGAAAAAATAGTGAATTTTAAACAAACTGAATAAAAAACTATCGTTCAAACATTTTTTTTCAAAAAGTGCTAGACAAGGTTTTATGAAATCATTAATATACGCCTCCGCAACGACGACGCAGTAACGCGTTCGTAGCTCAGTTGGATAGAGCGTTGGCCTCCGGAGCCAAAGGTCGCAAGTTCGAATCTTGTCGAGCGCACCAGGTCAGTGCAATAACAACTTTTAATGGTGGCTATAGCTCAGTTGGTAGAGCCCTGGATTGTGATTCCAGTTGTCGTGGGTTCGAATCCCATTAGCCACCCCATCTTATCTTTATAAGATCTGACGGCGAGTAGCGCAGCTTGGTAGCGCAACTGGTTTGGGACCAGTGGGTCGTAGGTTCAAATCCTATCTCGCCGACCACTTTATTTTGCTCTTTAACAATATATCAGACAATCTGTGTGGGCACTTGTTGATTGACTT
>ERZ1023288.92-NODE-92-length-28376-cov-21.647082_pt1 | contig 28376 bp, 32 predicted proteins | sample MGYA00380468_ERZ1023288 | MGnify/ENA primary metagenome ERZ1023288 (study PRJEB33173, sample SAMEA4830366) | metagenome | study: EMG produced TPA metagenomics assembly of the PRJEB25223 data set... | reverse complement strand
ATTTACTCGTAAAATTGTCATATTTACTCGTAAAATTGTCATATTTACTCGTAAATCTGTCATAATTAACTCTCGCAAACCCTTGCCACATAAGGGATACAGGGGGGTCTAAAAATCTTATAAAAACCTTATAAAAACCTAAAAAAACCGCACTCCGAAAAAATCCTGTGGATAACTTTGATTTTCACTACTTAACACCGCCGTTTTTTCTTTTTGTTTTTAAAAATTTTTCTTTTGTCTTTTTAACAAAATCCAGTACAATCTAACCCACAGTAACAACAAACAAGAGGGATACTTTGGCTAGACGAACCAAGCCAACCTACAAAAACATCTCTGTAAACATACCAACTGAAATGAGTGAACGTTTAGATAAGTTGGCAGAAAAAACTGCAAGGTCTAAAACGTTCTATATCCGAGAGTGTCTTAGAAAATACCTAACGGAGCTAGAGCTTAGATACCAAGACCACACACCATACCAAGACCACACCCAATGAGTAATTTTTTTGTAAAAACACTTGTTTTTGGCTTTGATTTAGTGTATATATATGATATAAATATTTATTATTTTTTGAGTAGGAGCTATAAAGTGCTTGAAATATTAACCAAAGTCGCTAGGCTAGCACAGCACAGCCTAATCTTCGTCTTTTAAAACCTTTCTCAAAGACCCTATCTGTAGCGGTCATATATTTTTTGTCATTGTTGCCAGTCTCAGTACTTGCTAACACAGACATACACTCAAATTCTACTGCAACCGCAGATACCGCTGTTAAAATACCCCAATTATCACAAAAAGATACGTTTGCTTGCCAAGCGTTTTTGTGTTTCGCTGGCGGTATGCACACTCCTGAATGCCAATCAACAATCCGTAAAGTAACTCGTGATTTGGCTCGTGGGCGTAGCTTCCCTGTTTGCTCTATGATTGCCAACCCTGACGGCTCTGTCGGAAGTCAAAATGGCTCGCAACGTATTTGGACACGTAGCACAAAACGCCGTGTATATGTGTATGTGCAAGAGCCTAGCGGTGATGTACGCCAAGTCGCCAATATCAGAAAACGCTGATTATTGGGGATTTAGCCATGTTAGAAGCTATTATTACAAGCAGTTGTAGTCCTGATGTACACCCTATCATCGTGAATACGATTGTAAAGACAGAAAGTAATTACAATCCTTTTGCTATTGGCGTGAACCGTGGAGCAGGGCGATTGACAAGACAGCCTACCAATATGAATGAAGCCGTGCAAACAGCTAAACGCTTGATTGCTAACGGTGCAAACATTGATATGGGTCTAGGTCAAATCAACTCTGCTAATCTAACATGGCTTGGGCTATCTGTTGAGCAGGTCATGCACCCTTGCACCAATCTACAAGCTCTGCAAAAAGTGTATCTCACTTGCTACAATCAAGCTGGCACAACTGGCTTGGGCGACCGTATGCAAAGAGCTTTTTCTTGTTACAACACTGGTAACACTCGCAAAGGCTTTTCCAATGGCTATGTTACCAAAGCCACGAATAATCTTAATGATTTGATTGCTAGGGCGACAAATTCCAACTAGCATTTAACACAAACAACCCATACCGCCAAAAATGCCCATATAAACGCCGTAGAGCCACAGAAAACCAATTTAGGTACAAAACCACCATCTAAGGCACAAAACGCCGATATGAGCGTTTCTGTGCGTTCTGACGACATATCTGTAAATCCAACCTCCCTTGAAAATGAATTAGTCGTTGAAAATCCTGTTAAGGTCTTTAATGGCTGGGACGTTTTTAGGGACTTTTAAAGAAAATAAGGAAAAATTATGACCAATCAATCCTTTGCTTTGTCTGCCCATCAAAAAGCAGTCGCAAAATCCGTGGCGAAGCAAGTCGTCATTGTCGCCCTAGTAAGTATGTTTGCCAGTGTCGCTTTGGCGGCTGGATTTGAAGACAGTGCTCAAAAAGCAGATAGCCTTTTCAAGAATATTTTGAAATGGGGTACTGTCTTGGCTGGCTCTGCTGGTGCGGTAATGTTGCTTATCAAATTCGTGCAAGCATGGAACGGACATTCAGATTGGCTAGAATTTTTGAAATTTGCCTTTTTCTATGCCTGTGCTGGCGGTGTTGCAACAATCGCAGGCTACATTTTCGGTGCGTTTAAATAATGAGTGAATATCGTAAATTTTCAAGCTATAACGGTTTAGACCGTGTCGTGATGGTTTTTGGTGTGCCACTTATACTAGCCGTGATAGTAATCATGGTGTTATTGTTTGGCTCACTATTGGCTCAAAAAATACTTGGCTTGGTCGGCTTTGCATTTGTAGCTTTGGGTTTACCGATATTCTTATTTTTAAAAAACATTTCTGAAACAGATGATAGAGCGATGAATATTCTCGCCCTTGAAATGATGTTTAGATTTAAACGTAGATATTATCAAGAGTTCGGAAACACTTTAACTTATGCCCCAATGAAGTATCTGAGAAATGGCAAACATATTCAGCAAGTTCTTAAACAAGCTAACGTCCGCAACAGATGAGTTGCCGAAGCTACACTATCACATGACCGAAGAAGTAATTAGCTTTGAAGCTAATTACCTTTGTAGTGTAATTGCATTTGACGGTATTAACTTTGAAGCGATTAGCGACAATCATTTAGAGAGCGATTTTGACGCTTTAAATTTGGCTTACACTGAGCTTGCCAAAGATAAAGCTGGACGCTTGCAATTTTACACCTATCAACTCAGAAGAAAGATTGAAGTTGATACACAATATGAATTTGACAATCAATTTTGTCAAAAGTTTTCAGAAGAATATTTAAAGCGTTTTAATGATAAGGATTATTACAATAATCTGTTTTATATCGCTTTGGTAATGAAATATGAGAGTGATTTAGAAGCTGGTCTTGATGATATTCAAAATTTGAATTATCGCATATTAAGCACTTTATCAAAATATCAACCAAGAATATTAAAAGTTTATCAAAATAAATATGGCATTTTATCATCAGAAGTATTGGAATTTTTTTATGAAATTCTAAATGGCGAAAAGCCAGTGGGCGGTGTTGTGCCTTTAACGCCTAGCCCTGCTTACGAGATACTGCCATCCGCCAATTTGCATTTTGGACATGAAATTTTGCAAATGAAAGGTGATGTTAAAAATCGTTTTGCGTGCTTGCAAGATTTAAAAGACTTTCCAAATTCAACGCATTTGGGGCTTTTTGATAGTGCCAGCCTTGCCTTGCCTTTTGAATATAACTTGGTTCAGTCGTTTGTCTCATTAGCACCAGCCAAAGCTTTAACACGCATTGAAAGACAAGCCAACCAAATGCGTTCTGCTGATGATAAGGCGGTTCATCAAAGAGATGAATTGCAAGAAGCCCAAGGGCAAATCACATCAGGTAAACAAATTTTGGGTGAATATCATGCCAGTCTTGTTGTCTTTGGCGACACATTAGAGCAAGCTGTAAACAACATGAATGAAGCCAATGCCAGCTTTTCAAACAAGGCTGGGGCGGTGTTTAAAAAGGCAAGTGTATCAGCACCAGCCACGTTTTTTAGCCAATTTCCGACTTATCGTTATAAGCCAAGACCCATGCTAAAAACAAGTCGTAACCTTGCCAGTACATTCTCTTTGCATAATTATTCAACTGGTAAAGTGTATGGCAACCCTTTGGGTGATGGCTCGGCGGTTATGCCCTTAGAGACTGTTGCAAAGACTTTGTATAACTTTAATTTTCATTTTACAAATATTGATGAAAATAATGTTGGTGAAGCGGTAGCAGGTCATACCTTAATTTTAGGGGCAACAGGCACAGGTAAAACCACACTACAATCTGCAATGACCGTGTTTGTACAGCGGTTTAACCCTGCCATGTTTGTGCTAGATAAAGACCGTGGTATGGATATTTTTATCCGTGCGTTGGACGGCGACTATTTCGCTATTGAAGAGAATGTGCCAACTGGTATTAACCCTTTTCAGTTTAACGATGGCCCAAGATTGCGTGATTTTTTAAACACGCTAGTAATCGCTTGTGCGACCGACAAAAACAATGAATGTACCAGCGAAGAGCAAAACCAAATCAAATTAGCGGTTGATACGGTCATGAGCTTACCGTTTGAGTTTCGCCGTATGTCCGCCATTTTGCAATCGCTCCCTGATAGGGGTGGTAATAGTCTATACGCTAGATTGGTAAAGTGGTGTACAACTGATGAGTACGGTCAAGGGGCGTATGCGTGGGTACTTGATAATCCAGTAAATTTATTCAATCCTGACGATTTTAAAATCGTAGGTTTTGATGTGGGGTCAATTTTAAAAGAGAACTATCAGCCCACTGAGCCACTTTTGGCTTGTCTTTTGTACATTAAAACAGAAGTTGCCAAACGCCACAATCTGCTTTTGACAGTTGTAGAAGAATTTTGGCTACCGCTCAAATACAAAACACCAAGAGAGATGATTTTGGACGTTTTAAAAACAGGGCGGAAGCGTCTTGAATTTATGTTGCTGGTTACTCAGTCGCCCGAAGAAGCGGTACAGTCTGAAATCTTTCCAGCCATCATTCAGCAAACGCCGACCAAAATTTTATTGCCGAACCCTGACGCAGAATATCAGAATGCACAAGGCGGTGGTTATATCCGTGTTGGCTTAACTGAAAAAGAATTTGCAATTTTGAAGTCGCTCAATCCACAAAGTCGCATTTTCTTAGTGAAGCAAGGGCAACAGTCTAGCTTTGCTAAACTAGACTTGTACGGATTTAGTGATGAAATCAGCGTGCTATCATCAACCAAAGAAAATGTAGAATTGCTTGATGATATTTTAAGTAGATTTGAAGAAAGACCAAAGTCTGATGTTTGGCTACCTATCTTTTATCAAGCAAGAAAAGACAAAAAGCAAGGCGTGCTAAACCTAGATGTCTTGGTATCAGAAGCTAAAATTGCTATGGAGCAATCAACGCTCAAAAGGGTTGAGTATGCGTAAATTGTCTATGCCCTTAAAGTGCTTGGTGTTATCAGTTACCAAGATTAAATCATGCACAAGAGCGGTCGCTCCAATGAGAGCGTCATGCTTATCCCTTTGGTTGGGGACGTGCAAGGGTGAACAGGCTAATGCGACTTCTTCGGTAACTGGCAATATACGTCCTGCAAACTCTTTGATGACATATTCATCAATCCACTTGTCCAATGTGTTTGCTTTGGTGATGTCGCCGTTATGCCGTGAACGTAACGCCCCTTGTCTGAGTTCCAATAGCACAATGCTAGACAAAAACCAGTCTTCTGGTGCTTTTGTCATAGTCCAGTGTTCAACACTGGCGTTGGCTTTGCCAAGTGGAATTTTGCGAATTTCTGAAATGATGTTGGTGTCCAGTAGATACATTAAGCCTACTCCGACATATCGTATTTGGTATCGTCATTGGCAAGTATTTCAAGCTCTTCATCTGAAAAGACGGCTTTCATTCTACTTAAAAACTCATGAGCAGTTTCAAAAGGCTTATCAGCGTCTGAGCCAGCCATTTGTTTGTAGTCGTCATAGTTTATCAATACTTGCTTTACGCCGTTATCTTCAATGAGTACAGGTCGGCGATTGACAATTTGTTGTAGCTCGCTTGTGCGGTTTTGTAGGTCTTGATAGGTGTAAGAAATCATTTTAACCCCCTGATGTGATATTGGTTTACCACATTATAACATAGAGTAAGGAGCTTTCTATGAAAGTTAATTTTAGTGAAAAAGCCAAAAAAGCAATTTCTACTTTTGTCTTACTAACCGCTCTTGGTTCAAGTACCGTAGCTCATTCGGCTGGTGTGCCAGTGTTTGACGGTGCTAACGTGGCTCAGGCGATTAGTCAAGTGCATAACCAAATTAAGCAAATTGAAAACTTGCGTAACCAGCTTCAAGCGGTAACTGGCAACGCTCGTCTTGGCGTGCTATTAAAAGACCCTAACGTTCAAAAAGCATTGGGTAAATATGTACCACAAGGCATTAGCGTGGTGGATTTGGCAAGTGGTAACTATGACAGAGTGTTGCAACAAATCGCCAAGCGTATTGAAGCGGATTTAAAAAGACAAGGGCAGAGTTCAACTGACCCAAAATTTGAGCTGGCACAAGCAACCTTGCTAAATTACGCCCAAGTTGAGCAGTCGCTAACCGACTTGTCTACCTTGGCAAAATCAGCTCAAAATACCGCCAACCAAATCAACCTAACTACAGACGCAAGTTCTAAGGCGGATTTGGCAAATACCCTAATGGCTCAAAAGACCCAAATTGACATCGCCATTGCTCAAATCAATTTGAAAATGAAGCAGATGGAAATATTGGAAAAGCAATCGGAAAAAATCCTAATGGATAATATCCGCAAAAAGCAAAACCGTTAATTTACTTTACCTTTAGGGCTTGGCAACAATGGCAACTATGTTTTCTGATGTATTTGATAAAATAGATGTCGCTATTCAAGAAGTAATAGCTGGCAATGTTTCTAGCTTAATGAATGTGCTAGAGCCATTGTTGCTAAGTGCTTTTACTGTTTATTTGTTATTTTTATTTTTATCTTACTGGAACGGTAGGTTTGAAGATAGTATTGTTGATTTTTTCAAAAAAGTAATAGCTTGGATATTGATACTTGGTTTTAGTGTCAATGTCTCTGGTTATAATCAAACTATTATGCCTATTGTTATGGGTCTTGGTGATGGTTTATCACAGGCTTTAAATGGACAAACCAACGCAACTGTTTTGGATAATATGGCTAATTCTATGATTGAGATTGTCATACAAAACCAAGATGAAGCCGATACTTATCCAATGCCATTTGGTCTTGGTGATTACTTAAAAGCTGTTGCTAATAATGCCATTGTGATAATTTCTTTTTCTGTATTTTTGGTTGTTTCAGCATCTTATATTTTATTGGCAAAAATATTTACAGGTATTTTAGCACTGGTTGGCCCAGTATTTATTTCACTTGGTTTATTCCCAGCGACAAGACAATATTTTACAGCATGGATAAATCAAGTGGTTAATTACAGTTTGATGTTGTTATTGATGAATATTGTTGCTAGTTTTATGATTAAAATCTATGGTGAAGTAATTGATTTTTCAAATATAGACTATCCAACAACCAATACATTTTTAATCTCTGTTGTGTTATTGTCATTTATGTTTTTTGTGGTGTTATTAAAAATACCTGAGCTGGCAAATGGTTTAGCAGGTGGTGTAAGTGTTGGTGGATTTACCCAAGCTGGCAGAGCTATTGGTAATGGTAGAGATGGTATTAATGCTGGCGTATCCGCTGGCAAAACAGGATACGCAAGGGGCAAAGCTGGCTATACTTGGGCTAAAGGTAAGATATTTGGCAATAGAATGGAAAAATCATAGTTAATTATCTATTTTGTTTTTTATTAAACTCAGCAATTTTAATTAAAGCGTCCGCTTCATTCGCATTTTTGCAATTTTCATCAGATTGTTTATTGGCTTTACAGGATTCTAAAACTTCGGTGCGTTTAGCTTCATTTTCTTTTAGATAGTCCACAGTATAAGTTTCTTGTTTACAACCAGTTAGGGCGGTAGCGGTAATGGCAGATATGGTTAAAAAGGTGGTTAGTTTCATGATTTTTCCTTTTGTCTTAATAAAATAAAGTCCTTTAAAATTTTATCACAAAAGCTATGTTTTTAAAAGGTGCAATATGCCAAAAATTCTTATTTTACTATCTTGTGTGGGTTTGGTGCTAACAGGTTGCCAAAGCCATAAGTTACCCCAAGCCAAAGGCAAGTGGACACCAGTTAATGCGGTGGACTTTATACCACCTAATGTTACTAAATATAGTGATAATGTGCAGACATTAGCACAAGATGTTGATTTATCAGAAGCTGACAAAGAGATGTACGATGAACATTTTTAAAAAAGCACCCAAACAAGCAAAGCCCAAAAAAGACAAAAAGATAAGCGACAATCAGGCGGTCAATGACTATCTCAAAGAAGCACGCTCTTTTGAAAATAGCCGTATTGAGTTTGTGGAAAAGTCAAAAACTTTTTGGCAGTGGGTGGCATTGGGGGCGGTGGCTATTGCCATTGCTAACAGCGTGGCGATTGTAGGCTTAACACCCCTTAAAGAAAAAGTGCCGTTTGTGCTTCGTGTCAATGACAGCACTGGTGAAGTGGATATTGTAACAACCTTGCAAGATGAAGACATTACTAGCTTAGAGCAGACAGCTCGTTACTACTCGGCTAATTTTGTGAAGCTATCAGAAAGCTATGATTGGTACACGGTACAACGCAATTTTGATGATTTGATGTTGTTTGCTGATGACAATGTTCAAAATCAAATTAGAAATAAATTTGCCATGCCGTCCGCTCCCCACAAAGTGTACGCCCAAAGCCAGCGTGTAGATGTCAAGATTAACAGTGTGTCTAAGATTGGCGATAACCTTATGCAAATCCGCTTTACCAAGATTGTAAGCCCCATGAATGGTGGTACTTATGACGCTATGAGTGGCAGACTAACACCTGAACCCCAAGAGAGCCGTCATATCGCAGTTTTGGCGTATGAATATATCAATGTGCCAACGGTTGATGAAATACGGCTTGTTAATCCTTTTGGCTTTACCGTCAAAAGCTATGAAGTCAATGAAGACGGTGGATTTTAGGGGGTTATTGTGAAAAAACTAATTTTTTGTTTTGTCTTATTAACATCTATGCTATCAGCTCACGCCCAGCAGTCGCCAAGTTATACCGCTGATAGCCGAATGCAAGTATTTGATTATCGTACTGATGATGTGTTTGTTATTAAGACAAAAATAGGACATTCAAGCCTTATCCAGTTTGAAGATGGCGAAAATATCCATGATGACGGTGGTTTGGGTGTTGGTGAAGCTCGTGATTGGTCTATTGCAGTCAAGGGTAATAACGTGTTTTTTAAGCCGTTACAGCCGTCCGCTCCAACCAACATGATTATTGTAACCAATAAGCGTACTTATGCTTTTGCCTTACATAACACCATAGATGATGACATGACCTATGTTGCACGCTTTAAATACCCTGAAGACCCTATCAATGCTAAAAATACGCCTAAGCCCATACCGACAAGTTTTCAGCGTGTCAAGCAAGGCGATGTTACCTACTTGATAGACGCAAAAATCAATACGGCTTATGTCAAGCGTGGCAATGCTGATATAACACCAACAGCCATGTGGGATAACGGTTTATTTACTTATATGCAGTATAACAACGCCAAAGAATTGCCGACTGTTTACAAAGTCATGCCTGACGGTACAGAAGCCTTGGTTAATACGCATATTGACAGCGATACCATGATTATCCATGAAGTTAATCGCCTGTATCGTGTCCGCCTTGGTGGGGCGGTGGCAGAGCTTGCCAACCAAAGACTACAAGATAATGGGTTTAATCATCAAGGCACTTCAATCAAACATTTGGAACGCATAGAGAAGTAGGGGCGATATGTCAATTTTTAAGAAAAAAGTCAAAGAAAATACTGATAATCAAGACATTGATGAAAGCAACAGCATTGAACAAGTAAATGCCGAAGAAGCCCAAGTGAAAGATGATGTGCCTAGTGTCAATCAGGCAGGTAGGGACGGTGGTAACGCTAAGAGCTTCAAGATGTTGGCAATCATGCTTATTGGTTGTTTGGTTGTCTTGGTTGGTATTGCCTTAACCATAGGACGCTATCAGCAGTCCAAGGCGGACGAAAAGGCAAAGCAAGCCGAAGCGAAAGCCCAAGAGCAAAAAAATATGGTATCAGGTACAAAAAGTGTGGATATTGGGGCAGATATGCAAGCCATGCAGACCTTACCGCCCCCAATGGGTGTAGAAGATATGGAAGATGAGACGGTGGATATTGCTCAGCCCACGCCTGAGCCAATCCCTGAGCCAGCCCCAGCACCAATGCAACCTAGATATAACGATTACAACAACAATCAAATGGTTGCAGGGCGTGATTACGTTGAGCCAGCTCCAATGCCAGCACCAGCACCAGCACCAATGCCAGTGTATGATGACTATGATGATGAGCCTGATGAGCCTGATGAGCCAGCACCAGCTCCAATTATTCAGGAAAAAGTTGAACACTCATCTGTTTTGGTTGATGTCTATAGTGCAAAAAGTGCGACAACTCAGCCAGCTGAAACAGGCTTGGCAGGTAGTATGCGGTCGTCAAATCTTGCTAATGGCACGGTGTCCAATCGTGGTGATACAACTATGATGTTGCTCAAAGGCACAACCATTCCTTGTGTTTTAAAGACAAGAATAGATAGCACTTATCAAGGTTTCACAATTTGCCAAGTCGCCAAAGACGTTTATTCCGCCAATGGCAAGGTTTTGTTAATTGAGCGTGGTTCTAGCGTGTTTGGTGAGCAAAATATTCAGATGAGCCAAGGTAAAGCAAGGGTTGCGATACTGTGGGGCAAAATAGAAACACCCAAAAATATTTCAATCAACTTAGATAGTCCAGCCACAGGACAGCTTGGTGAAATGGGTGTGGGTGCAAAAGTGAATAATCATTTTTGGAAACGCTTTGGTGGTGCAATCATGCTATCAGTCATTCAAGACGCTTTTGCTGTTGGTCGCTCTCATTTAGAAAAGCAAAATGAAAACGGTCAAACAACAATCAATAATACCACAAACACCGCCGAAAGCATGACAGAAGAAATTTTGAAGAACACAATCAATATTCCGCCAACTGCTACGGTAAATCAAGGCACGGTGATAAATATTATGGTGGCTCGTGATGTTGATTTTAGCGGTATTTACGGCTTGCAAGCTCGCTAATTTCTCTTTTGTCTTTTTAATAATATAGGGTTTTTATGCTTGATAGAACAGCGTCTTTACGTGGCTTATTAGCAGAGACTGGCATTCAGCCGTTTTTGGACGACAAAGACAACACGGAAATTGCGATTAACCGACCTTATGAGCTTTGGACGGAAAGCAGTCAAGGGTGGCAACGCCATGAAATGCCAAATTTAAATTATGCCGTGTTACTAAAAATCGCTAACACTTTTGCGATTTTAAACAAGCTAGAGATTAACGCCAAAAATCCTATCTGTTCAGGGGTTTTTCCTGATGAGCAACGTGGGCAGGTGGTAATCCCAACGGCTTGTGAGCGTAATACTGTATCTATCACGATACGACAGCCCAGCCAAGAACGCTTTACATTAGGCGACTATGGCAAGACTGGGCGATTAAATCACTGGCTAGACAAATCTAGCTTTCTGACAAGTAACACCACTCTACCCAGTCATTTAAAAGATAAGCTGGAAGCAGAAAGCAAAGAAATTGATTATCTCAATAAGTGGCTTGATGTGCCTAGCGATGTGTATTTGCAGTTATTTGAGCTACAAATGCTAAAAGCAAAAGCAGAAAGGGATTTGGAAGCCTTTATCCAGTTGGGCGTGCAAAACTACTCTAATTTTTGCCTTGTGGGTGCGACAGGTTCAGGTAAGACTACTTTTAGCAAAGCCATTTGTGATTTAGTACCTTTGGATACTCGCATTATCACGATTGAAGATACCCCTGAGCTAGATTTGCCATTGCATTTAAATAGGGTTCATCTGTTCTACAAAGATGTAACGCCAAAACAGTTATTAGCGTCTTGTATGCGTATGAAGCCTGACCGTATATTCTTAACGGAATTGCGTGGGGACGAAGCCTTTGATTACGTGGGTGCGTTAAATAATGGACATGGAGGTTCTATCACAACAGTACACGCTAACGATTGCCAAGGTGCTTATTATCGCATTGGAACGCTTATTAAACAATCGGAAATTGGCTCAAAAATTGATTTTGAACAGATTATGCGTGATACATACACCACAATAGATGTGATGATTTTCTTAGAAAGAACCTATGTAAAACAAGTTGCCTATGACCCAATTCGTAAATATCGCTTAATGCAGGGGAGGAAATTGTAATGCCCCAAAAACAATCGGCTAGTAAAAATATCGCTTTACTGTGCATACTCAACATATTTTTTATCGCAATAGCGGTGTTTGTGGCTAATTATGTGTTCACTGAGTGGCAAAAAATACCGTCTGAATACCTAAGCTACAACACAATTTATCTATACAAAGAACAATACGGATACATTCAAAGCGTTCAAAAAGCCATTTACGGCTCAATGGGTGCTGGTTTTGTTGCTTGGATTATCTTGAACGTGGCGGTTGCAGTGGCTTTGTTTTCAAAGACAAAAAGGGAGCTACACGGCTCGGCACGATTTGCAAATGACATGGAAATTCGCAAAACAGGCTTTTTACCCACGCCCCAAGAAGAAAAGAAGCTAAAAGGCAAATTTCCAAGCGAACCACCAGTAATCATTGGCAAGCACAAGGGCAAATTTTTACAATTTTACGGCAATGAGTTCATCTCTATTGGTGCTCCAACTCGCTCAGGTAAAGGTGTTTCTATCGTTATTCCTAACCTGCTGAGTTACCCTGATAGTATTGTGGTACTAGATATTAAGATGGAAAACTGGCTTTTGACGGCTGGCTTCCGTGCTAAATATCAAGATGTTTTCTTGTTTGCTCCAAAAGCCGAAGATAAGCGTTCTCACCGATATAACCCATTAGATTATATCAGTAGAGACGAAACTGAGCGAATGGCGGACATTCAGAATATTGCAACTATCTTTTACCCTGCGGACGACCCCAAAGACGCTTTTTGGGATAACCAAGCTCAACGTATTTTTACAGGGCTGGTATTGTACATGATGGAAACGCCTGAGCGACCTTGCACTATGAGCGAACTTATTAAGCTCACTACCCCAACCGCCATGCCTTTGCATGAATGGATACCTGATGTTATCAATAAACGCAAAGAAGAGAGTAGAGAGCTGTCTGTGGAGTGCATAGAAGCATTGATGGCGTTCGTTAATGTAGATAGCGATAATACACGTTCTAGCATTCTTGCAACGCTCATGTCGCCCCTGAACGTCTTTACCGACCCGTCCGTTGGGACAGCCACTAGTCATTCAGATTTTCGTCTTGATGACGTGAGAAGAAAGAAAATGACTATTTACGTTGGTATTCAGCCAAATGAATTAGGGCGTTTTTCAAAATTACTTAACGTATTCTTTAGCCAGCTTATCAATATCAATACAAGAGTATTGCCTGAGCATGATGAGAGCTTGAAATATCAGTGCTTGGTGCTTCTTGATGAGTTTACTTCACTCGGTAAAGTGAGCATTATCCAAAAGTCTATTGCTTATATCGCTGGTTACAATGTGAGACTTATGCCGATTTTTCAGAGTATGAGCCAAGTAGAAGACGCTTACGGTAGGGAGGGTGCGAACGCTATTTTGTCAAACATTGCTTGCCAAGTTGAATTTACTCCCACGACTATTGAGCAAGCGGAACATTTAAGTAAACGCTTGGGTACACAAACAGTCAAAGGTAAATCAGTAAGTCGCAATCGTGGCAAAGGTGGCGGTGGTAGCGTTTCCACGTCCGAACAATCAAGGGCGTTAATGCTTCCGCAAGAGCTTATGGAAATGGGTGATGAAGATGAAATCATTTTGTTTAGACGCACAAAACCAATCAAATGCGAAAAAGCCTTTTATTATAGCAATCCGCAAGTTTTTGGTAGTCGCATGAAAAGCCTATCACGTCCTGCCAAAGGTTTGCCAATCCATGAAAAGAGCTTACCGCCGAAAATGGATATTATGGCAACGCTAAATACCATGCGTGGTACAAAGTTAGAAACGCCCAAGAACCACAAAGAGACTAAGCCGATTGAGCATTACCAAGAAAAGCACCCTGATTTTCTTGCAGAGCTTGGCAATGCGTTGGGCTTTACTGATGATGTTTTTGCTGAGCTTGACAAAATAGAAGCCGAAGCGAAAGCCCAAAAAGCACTGGCTAATGAAATTCAGCCTGATGATGAAGATGATGTGATTGTCTTTGGTTTGTCTGATACCGATGAATACGATGATGATTTTGTCAAAGAGCAAATAAATGATGAGTTTAATTTCTAAGGAGTAAATCCATGAACAACACGAATTTTAAAACTGGTGTAGTTGCTGATGTCGGTTATGCCGAATACAAGGGCAAAGAAACCTTTTACCTTGTCTTACAAAATGAAAAGGGTGAAAACGCTGAGCCTATCCGTGGCAAGGGCTTGGAAGAAGCCTTTAATAAAGTTGGCGACTTGAAGAAAGGCGATGCTGTAAATCTAAAAGATTTTGGTATTGATGAAGCGACCAAAAAACGAGTGTGGGAAATAGAGCGACATGAGCCGTATCAAGACTTGAATAATGAAATCAGTCAAGATAAAGACAGAATGGTAGCCAAAGAAAAATCCCCTGATGAAGTCGTCCAAGAAGCACAGAACGCTTGGCAAGGCAAGACTGAGCGTAAGATAGAAGATTTTGATAACCTGCCTGATAACATTAAAAACAACTATGTTGGTATTGTCAAAAATAAATTCTTGGGTGATGAGAAAGTTAATTATTACGATAAGGGCGATGATGAGCAAGTAAACATTGCTTTTGAAGACAGAAAAGATAGCTTAAACACTTCACGCCAAGACGAAAAGACTATTAATGCCATGCTTGACTTGGCAAGCTCAAAGGGCTGGACAGCAATCAAGCTAAAAGGCACAGAAGAATTTAAGCAAAAAGCATGGTTGGAAGCTCAATTACGTGGTATTGAGACTAAGGGCTATAAGCCTACCGAGCGTGATTTGGCGACATTACAATCAAAACAAAAAGAACGCAATTCCAACACCGTCATTGCTGAAAAAATTGAAGAGCCAACTCAAAACCAAGAACAGACATTAGAAGACAAGGAAAATACTCCAATAGAAAATAATCATCAAGATGTGGCCAAAAAGACAAAAGAAACTGATTTGTCTAAATTTGTTCAAGAGCCAACAAAAGAACAACCAAAAACAGAAAAGGAAATAAAACAAGAAATCAAAATGCTTGTGCAAAATGGCATAAAAGACGGTTCAATTAAAGAGCGTGCTGATGTCGTTAAGAAGTTAAAAGAAAATGGGTTTAATGTCATAAGAGAAAACGAAAAGTCTATTACCCTTTTAAATCCAAATGGCAAAGACTTGCGTTTGGAGGGCGAAGTATTTACTAAAAATTATAACGCCATAAAATCACTTACTGAGAGCTTGAAGCCTGAAAATATCAAAGAGAAGTACCCAAAAATGAGTGATGAAAATATTGCCAAAGTGGACTTATGGCGACAAGAAATATTTAGCAGATATGAGAGCCAAGAAGCTCAACAAAATGCCTTATCTCGCCTAAATAATGTATTGCTTGATGTGGAAAGTGGCAAAAGGGACTTGGGTACACCGATACCAGCCAATGAAATCAAGCCTGAGATTAAAGTCAGAACGCCTGATAGTGGCGACCAAAGCCGTTCACGCTGATGTTTGGGGTTGTATGGCACGATAAAACGACTGCTTAACAGAGTAAAAACTGCTGATTTTATGCTTTGTTATCTTGCCTATATTTGCTATGCAACCCTAGTTTTAATTTTTCTTTTTTGTCTTTTTAATAAATCTTAACTAGGAATTTCAATAATGAGACTTTTTATAGCTGAAAAGCCTGATGTGGCGAACGCTATTTGTACCGCTCTTGGGGGTGGATTTGTTAAGCAAGATGGCTGTTATACTCACCCAGTCAAAAACGATGTGGTTACTTACTGCTTCGGTCATATGTTATCCCTAAAAGACCCAGAAGATATTGATGAAAAGTACAAATATTGGGATATGCAAGTGTTGCCGATTGAGCCGTATCTGCCAGCACCACGCAAAATACCTAGCGACAAAAAGCCCCAAGTGGCAATTATCCGTGATTTGCTGAAAAAGGCTGATACAGTAGTCCACGCAGGCGACCCTGACGATGAAGGACAGTTGCTAGTTGATGGGTTGCTTCGTTATTTTGACAATAAGAAGCCAGTCATGCGTCTTTTAATCAATGACAATACCCCTGCCGTGGTACAAAAAGCATTGGCAAATTTACGCCCTAATAGCCAATTTGAGCATTTGGGCTGGATAGCTGAGAGCCGAACCATTGCCGACCAATTATTCGGTTACAATCTAACAAGGGCATACAGCTTGAAGCAACAAGCTAAAACAGGCGAAAAACAGACTTATCATATTGGACGAGTGCAAACGCCAATCTTGGGCTTGGTTGTCCGCCGAGACCGAGAAAATGCCAGTCATAAAAAGAGCTTTTATTACACCATCACAGGGGATTTTGTTGTAAATGGCGTAAACTTCACCGCCAAATACCAACCCAAGACAGAAGACCCCACAGACGACAAGGGGCGACTAATTGACAAATCATTTAGCCAAAACCTTGCCAACTTGTTGAGCGGAAAAATTGCCAAAATATTGCTTGCTAATACGCAACATAAACAACAACCAGCACCATTGCCATATAACTTGCTGAAGTTACAGCAAGACGCAAGCCGTAAATTTGGTTATAAGCCTGATGATGTGATGAATATTACGCAGTCTTTGCGTGAAAAACACCACTTAATCACTTACAACCGCTCTGATTGCCAATATCTATCTGATGAGCAATTTGCTGATGTCAGCGGTATTTTATCTGCCATTGCTGGCACATTCAACCTTATGGCTGGGGCGTGTAACAACGCCAACCCTAACCAAAAAGGACGTGCTTTCAATAGTTCCAAGGTAACAGCTCACCATGGCATTATCCCAACTCAAACAACAGCAAATTGGCATGATTTGAGCGAAAAAGAGAAAAACATTTACAAAATTATTGCAAGAAACTATGTGGCTCAGTTTTATCCAATGTATGAGTATGACGAAACCAAGATAACGCTTGATGTGATTGTAGATGGCGTGGCTTATCAATTCCATGCTACTGCAAGGGTTGATACCGCTCTTGGCTGGAAAAAGCTCTATACCAATGATACTGACAATGAAGAAACCGCCCTACCTAATGATGTCTTGCAAGCAGATTTACGCACTCTAAAAGCCAGCAACACAGGACAATGCACAAAAGCCTATGCTAATGAGCATGAGACAAAACCGCCAGCTTTATACACCATGACTAGCTTACTTGGCGACTTAACCAAGGTTGCCAAGTATGTCAAAGACCCACACCTTGCCAAAATTTTAAAGGATAAGGACAAGGATAAACAAGGCGAACACGGCGGTATTGGAACGCCAGCGACACGCTCCGCCATTATTGAAAACTTGTTTACTCGTGGCTATTTGACTGAAAAAGGCAAGTCAATCATCAGTACAGACAAAGGAAAAGCCTTGTATGATTTGCTAGATGACAAAATCCGCTTCCCTGATATGACGGCGGTTTGGCATGACGAACAGCAACATATCAAAAATGAGCAAGATGTATTTGCTTTTATCCGCCAAATGCAAGATAGCACCATTAAACCGACTGTAAACACACTAAAAGCGGACTATGTGAAGCCAAAACCCAAGGATAAACCTAGCTATACCTGCCCCAAATGCCAAAGACCCATGTATCAAAAAAATGGTAAATATGGCTTATTTTGGGGGTGCAGTGGCTGGAATGATAATGAAAACCCTTGTAATCACATGATGAACGATAAGGACGGTGTGCCAGTTGAGAAAGAGCCAAAAGCAGCACAGAACTTGACTGATTTTGTTTGTAAGAAGTGCGGTTCAAAATTAACTCAATTTGACGGCGTAAGCAAAAAGACTGGCAAGCCTTACACCAAGTTTAGCTGTTCCAATTTCCCTAAATGCAAAGAAAGCTACTGGGGCAAAGACGGCAAGCCTGATTTTGGTTGATTGTGGCAAAATCAGACACGTCTGCTTTTTGCTTTTGTCTTTTTAACATAATCCATAAGGAATAGTTATGAATACCCAAAAACCACTTGATGAATATGCACACTTAACTTGGGAAGAACACCCTAACAACCCTGATAATTACCCTGATGTGGCGAACGCCCATAAAGAAAAACCCATAGATAGTTATGAAGTCAGCTATGAATATGCTGACGACATTGGAGCGGAGTATATGACCCAAAGCGAGCTTGAAGCCCTAGGATTTGACACAGACGAGCAGTAACGGAGCAAAACATGAGCAAAAAGCATGACGAATATATCAAAAATGTAGCGGACAAACTCATTGAGCAAATCAAAAACAATGAAGCCCCTTGGCAAAAGCCTTGGACTGGGGCGGAGTTTGTCGCACCAGTCAATCATCAGGGCATACCATACAGGGGTATGAACAACCTAAATTTGCTCATGGAAACCCAAATAAAAGGCTATAAAGATAATCGTTGGTTTACTTATGCCAACGCCCAAGAAGCAGGTGGACAAGTTAGACGTGGCGAAAAAGGTACGCCGATTGTCGTGTTCATCACCACAGAAAAGATAGACAAAAAAGATGAAAACGGCGACATTGTCAAAGACGAGAACGGCAAGCCTATCAAGGTAGAAGTGAAGCTAGAACGCCCCAAGGTTATGCAGTATTATCTTTTTAATGCTGAACAAGTGGACGGCATTCCGCCAAGACAAATACCCCCAAAGATTGAAGAATGGGAACGCCACGCCAAGGCGGAAGCAATTATCAACAGCATCCAACAACAAGGGGTAAAAATTATTCATCAGGCTGGCGACAGGGCTTTTTACCGCCCTAGCCAAGACCAAATTACCATGCCTGAGCGTAGCCAGTTCGCCAGTAGTGATTTATACTATGCTACGCTTTTACATGAAATTGGACACTCAACAGGACATGAAAGCCGACTAAACCGTGATTTATCAGGCGGATTTGGTAGTGTTAGCTATGCCAAAGAAGAGCTAAGAGCTGAAATTGCGTCTATGATGATAGGGCAAGAGTTGCAGATAGGACACGACCCCAGCAAGCATTATGCGTACTTGGAAAGTTGGGTAAAGGTGCTTGAAGATGACCCAAAAGAGATTTTTAGAGCCGTCAAGGACGCTGATAGCATTAAAAGCTATGTGCTTGGGCTTGATAAAGAATACGCCCCACTAGAAGAAACTATTACTGAGACAAAAGAACAGGTTGAGCCAACCACACCCAACCCCAATGCCAATATCACCAAAGAAAACACGCCAATCAATGTGCCTTATAGAGAAAAGAATGAAGCAAAAGCACTTGGTGCGATGTGGAATAGTAAGGAAAAAACTTGGTATGTCCCAGTTGGCAAAGATTTGAGTAAATTTGAGAAGTGGCATACTCAATCAAATGAAATTAGCCAATCATTACCCAATAAACAACGCACCTACCTATATACGTCCGCCGATGATACTCTAAAATTGCAGGAGCTAAAAAAACAAGGACTGGTAAAATTTGATGTATCTCATAAGGTTTGGTAAACACTGGACGCTGATAATCCAGCCGTTCAAGAGTATGTAAATCGCCCTTACGTTCCAAGTGCCGAAGAAGCATTTGCTGAACATTTAAGAGTAAATGGCATAACCATAAAAAACGGACACCCCATAGCAGACGGCAGACCACACCGCCTAAGCAATGACGGTTCAAATGATAAAAATGTCATGTATCAACTTTATGCTAACCACGGCGGAGTTCCAGCAGGACGCATTACCAATTTTAGCCGTGGCGGTACGCCTGAAAAATGGGTATATCCAAGAGAATATATTGCTATCTTAAAGAATGTTGAAGCGGTAGATATTGCTAAGGGCTTAGCACTTAAAGCACCCCAACGACCCCAAAACATTCAACCAAAGGCCACACCTAAACCGCAACAAAAACCAGCTCAGATAATAAGCCCTGAATAACAGGCAATGTATGATAAAACCGCCCAAAGGGTGCAAATGGTGATGTCTTTTGCCCCACTTGCCAACCAGCATGAGTATTTGAATAGAAAGCAAGTAACCAGCAATCACGCTGTCCGTATTGTGCCTGACAAAAGCCAGTTACCGCCACAATTTGCCAATGATATTGTAATTGCTAATGATTGGCGTGAAGCTCAGTCACTCAGAAACCAAGGCGATGAAAGAATGATTTTGCAAAAAGACAATCTGATGATACCGCAATTTAATAGCCAAGGCGAATTACGCTCTTTTGAAACAATCGGCTATCAAGGGGCAAAGTACGCCCTAAAAGGCGGTGAAAAAAATGGTCTATCGCTCACTTTGGGACAAGTAAAAAATGGCGAACCAGTCATTTTAGCGGAGGGTTACGCCACAGGTGCAACTTTGCATGAACAGACTGGTAGAGCTGTCATTGTCGCATTTGGTAAAGGCGGTTTACTAAACGTTGCTGAACAAATAAGAAAAGACCATCCTGATAGCAAAATTTATATTGGTGCAGACAATGACCACACCAAACCACTTGAAATAGACCCAAATACAGGCAAGCCAAAAGAAAATGTTGGCTTGGTAAACGCTCATAAAGTTGCTAATGAAGTGTCAAACACCCATGTTCTAGCCCCACAATTTAATGTGGGCGACACAGGCAAAGACTGGAATGATGTTTTGGTAGATAAGGGGACTGATGAGTTTAAAAGACAAATAAAAGAGCAGTTAAATCAAATCAATCCGCCCAAAGAGCAGATACAGACCGTAAAAACACCTTTAATACAGGCGGAATTAAATATTGACGCTGTTAAAGAGCAATACCCCCAAATGAGCGATGATAATTTAAAGGCGATACAGGCTTGGGTTGAAACTATCAAAGACATGGATAAAGACCAAAGCACAAAAGAACACTTGTACAAGCGTTTGGAAGATAAGCTGGGCGTGTATGCCAATGGTGAAACTCTATCCTTGCCAACAGGTTATCAAGAGAGAACGCAAGATTTGGGAAAGCAGACACCGCCAGCTCAGCCTGAGCTGTCTCACCAAGAAATTCACCAAAATGAAGTTGGTGGTGATGATAAAGGCGGACGTTAATTTTCCTTTTGTCTTTTCAATCATTCAATGCCTGATATTAAATTGTTGGGCTTGTTTGTCGCTTTTTGAGATAACGGTTTAGTGTGGCAAGGCTTACACCAACTTCATCGGCAATGCTTTGATAAGAGATGGCTTTGTAGCTTTGCAAATCTTTTTCTTTTTGTGCTAATCGCTGTTCAATGATGGCTTGTTTTTCGCAGGTTAAAGATGGTTTACGCCCCTTATAAACACCCCTTGCTTTGGCTTTGGCAATGCCCTCACGCTGTGCTTCACGAATGAGTGAGCGGTTAAACTGGGCAATCGCCCCAAAAATATGCAAAATCAACAAATCCATGGGGCTGTTGCCTGTGGCATTGATGGTGATGTTTTCTTGCAAAGATTTAAAAATAACGCCTTTTTGGTTAAGTTCTTTGATGATGGCAAGTAAATCATCAAAATTCCTTGCCAAGCGGTCAAGGCTATGAACAATCACCATATCACCATAACGCACATAATCAAGCATTTGTTGTAGCTGTGGACGCTCTTTGGTGCTACCTGTGATTTTATCAATAAATACCCTATCTAAGCTTAATCCGTCCAGTTGGCGGTCGGTGTTTTGGTCAATGCTTGATACTCTGATATAGCCAACTGCCTGCGATTTGTTGTTTTTTAAAAATTCTTCTATGTCGGTGGTGCGGTCAAGGTCTAATGGGTCTTTCATCTTTATGGTTAATTTATTAAAAGACGGTCATTATAGGATATTTATATCAAAACTTCAATAAAACCCTATTGACCCAAAATTTATTGTGTATATTATATATATCATTAGGGTGTACTCTAATGAAAAATAAAAATTATTTATAATGTGTGATATAATGCAAAAAATAAACATGCTACCATCAATTTAACGATATTTAAGAGGAAATTTTATGAGCAGTATCAAAATAGACACCAAAAAACTGAGTGAAAATTTCTTTACAATGCACTGTGAAAACTTTTCACAGGGCGGGGAAATTATTTTACATAGCAAAGATGGTAGCTCCAAAAAGATTACCAGCTATGACGACATAGCCCAATCATTTCCGCACCTATCAGATGATTTTAAAAATCAAGTCATTGAAAAATTACAAATCAACAATTAATAAAAAATTAAATGAAAAAACCAACAATCATTTTCATTGGTGGCATAAATGGGGCTGGAAAAAGTTCTATTCGTGATAAACAGCTAAATATTGATGAAAATTCTATTAATATAGACCCTGATAAAATATCCAAGCAGTTTAAAATAAACGGTATTGGCACTAACGTATCTAATCTACAAGGCGGTAAAGAAGCCATTCGTATTTTTGAGCAAGCAATAAAAGATGGAAAAGATATTGTTTTTGAAACAACTCTAAGTGGTAATAGTGTATTCAAAAGATTTGATAAAGCTCAACAAAATGGCTATAAAATTGATGTCCTTTATATGGGACTAAATTCAGTTAATAAACACATTGATAGAGTTGCTCATCGTGTTAGTGTGGGCGGTCATCATATAGACACTACAACCATTTGTAAACGCTTTGATTTAAGAGATGAAAATTTAGAAAAGGCATTTTTAAGGTCAGACAATTTTATACTATTTGACAATTCTTATGAAGAGCCAAAGTTATCACTTGAATATAATAAAGATAGAAATTCTATTTATTTATTAACTGATGAGAAATGGGTCGTCAATATTGCCAAGAAATTATCCCAAAAACACGATATACAAATGATATCAATTACAGAAGAGCAGAAAAATAAATTAGATGAATTATTAGCAAAACTCTCAATAGAACAAATCAAAAAAGACCATCCAACCATATCCGATAATAACGCAAAAGCCATAGAGTTATTTATTAACACTCAATTGGCAAAATACCATGACAAACCAAATGCCCAACAAGCCATATTAGAACAAATTCAATCTAAACTACCTGACATCGCCAGTGGTAAAATTAGTCTACCTGATTTGCCAAATCAAGATAAGGAAAAAGGACGCTAACACCCCCTACCCTTATCTTTGACCACCCTACTCTCAACCAATTTTTTAATTTCTGCCTTTAACTTAGCTTGGTCGCTAGGCAAGCTATCAGCATACGCCTGATACCGCTTGGCGACTTCGCTATGGGTTGCCTGTATCTTTTTAAGCTGGCTCGCTGTTGGCTTTTTGTCGCCCTGCTCCGCCCCTGTACGCTCATTCTTGTGTAACATACCCTGTTTTTTATTGTCTTGATATTTAAATTGGTGTATCCGCCTTGTAGCTGTGGCTTCTATGCCCTGCTCCCTTAATTTATGTACGAAACTCACTCTGTAGTTGTGTAAATCTTGTTTTCTTGGATTTAGACGCTCCCCCCTGCCATTGGTGGCATTCACCAGCACATGAACGTGTGGACTATCAGTGTCCAAATGTTGAGCCATAAAATACTGGTGTTCATCAAATTCTTCTTTGACTAAGTTTTTAACTGCTTTTTTCATTGCTTGTGGATTTGTGCCTTTTGGCATTGAAAACACAAAATGAAATGCTTCACGCCTTGCCCCTGTTTCGTGCTTATCGTGCATACCTTGGGCTTGCCATGCTCCAATCAGGGCTTTTTGCTCTGATTTTGTTGTGTACTTATTTCCGTCTTGGTCTTCTATCTCAACCTTGCCATTTCTGCCGATATAATCAAGGTGTGATTGTGCTTTATTAGCCCCTTTTGATGAGCCACTGATTTTAACCACAACTTGCGGTAATTTTTTATTAACGCCCTTAATAATATTTGTTGCTGTCTTTTTTGGGTTATAAGAAAATCGCTTAGATGAAAAAGAAGCAACGCCACTACTTGATTTTGATTTTTTTAGTTTTGTTTTGTGTTCCTGAAAACCAATAATCCGTATCATCATAAATTCTTGACATATATTTTACCTTTGTTTTCTAATATATACTAGAGTTTGATTTTAGAATACCCATAACCAAATTAACATGACTATCTATTTTATTGGATAGCATATTTATTGGTAATTCCATCTTGTCGCCAGCATTATTTGCTTTTGCTATTTGATTAACATTAACGCCTATTTTATATAATTCATAGTTAGATTTTTTTAAAACTTCTATTTCATTGCCTAATAATTTTCTTTCATTGTATAAATGATTATATAGAACATATATGATATAATATTGTATTGAACTTTTGCTGTTATTTGCCAATGTCTGTAAATACTCAAAATCATATATAGGTATTGATAATTGAACCCTTTTCTTTTGTACTCTTAAATTTTTTCTTGATAGATTTTTAATTTCATCATAGTTACTTTCTGCCTTTGCTTTTAGAATGTCATGATTATGTTTTTCTATCATCTGTTGGTGATTTTCTATGTAGTTATTTTTATTTTCTATGGCTTTATTTTTTAATTCATCATTCATTTCACAACATGGATTTTCTTGTTGCATTAAATCATTGATGATAGCAATGATTGCTTTTGTTCTTGATGATGAACCTAAATTTTTTTGGGCGTACTCACGCAAAAAATCCCTGTGTTCTTGAGTAAGACCCTTAAGCAAAAATGATGATGTCTGTTCTGTCATGACAAAGCTCCAGTTGAGTAGCGACTGGTGCAACTTGACAACAACCAGCCAACAAACAAGCAACCAGCCAAGCAATTATAACACAAAAATATATATTTTTGACGGCGTTAGCCTATCCTGCACTAGAAAAACAAACGAAAAATTCACTTGGTTGAGCCTTGGTTACTTGGGTTTGGTGGTGCAGGCACACCCAAAGACACCCTAGATGTTGAGCTGTGGGGTGATTTTAGTTGTTTTTGGTTGAAAATGTTTGAAATTTTGAAAAAATTTACTTGAAAATAGTTGAAAATGTTTGAAATTGAGTATATAATAATTGAAAATGTTTGAAATTCTTTGAAAACTAGTGTAAAATAACCGAAATTTTACTAAGGGGGCTACTATGTATGGCTAGACCACGATTAACCAAAGAAGCTATAGCTTTCATTATCGAGCGTAGAGATGACCCAACCACTATCTACACTTTGCAAGATATAGCAGATATGATTGATGAGCGATTTGGTATTAAAGTATCATTTCAGGCAGTTGCTCGCAATTATCATAAATACAAAGATGATAAAAGCATTCATCAATCCAAAGAACCAACCAAAACAGAAGTCAAAGAAAGACCTGTTTTTAAATCTAAAAAAACAGTTGCTACTTTATCTGAACCATTATTTGAAAGAGATGAAGAAGTGGACTTAAAAAACCTTTTTGATAAAGCGGAGTAATTTATGAGTTACCCATTAGACAATAGCATTCATTTTGTAATGCAAAGCAAAGGCGGAGTTGGTAAAAGTGTTGTTAGCTCTTTAATGTCTCAATATCTATTAAAAAATGTTGATAATGTTTCTTTGATTGATATTGACCCTAGCAATAAAACACTAGCTTCTTTTAAGGGGTTAAATGTCAAACAAATTGACATCATAAAAGATGATGAAAATATTGTAGACCAGTCTAAATTTGATGGATTTTTACAGCAGTTTTTAGAGAGTGAAAATGCAACATTTTTGGTTGATACTGGTTCAGGCGAATATTTACCTTTTAATAATTATCTATCCATTATGGGTATTCCAAACATCATACAAGAATTTGGAAAACATATCTATATTCATGTGCCAATAAATTATGGACAAGCAGAAGATGATACTAAAAAGTGTCTGTTAAAACTTGCTGAAAGTTACCCTAATGTTGGTATTATTGTTTGGGAAAATGAATATTTTGGTAAACCTAGTGTAGATTTTGTGGCAACAAAAGCCTATAAATCCATAGACAATATTATTGGCGTAGTAAAATTAAATAAGCTAAACGCTGATACCTTTGAAAAAGATTTTAAAGAAATGCTAAAAAGCGGTATGACTTTTGATGATGTTAGGGCTGATGAAAAGACTTTTCAGTTTTTTAGCAAAACTCGCCTAAATCGCATTGAGCAAGATGTTAATACACAGATTGACAATGTGTTCAATACCGAAGACTAGGTTTTGATGTTTTCTTGTGGTGGCAATGTTGTTGCGTTGTCGCCACTTGACTAAGGATTTGTATGACAGACAGCAACGACGAAACCAGTAAAATATCCCAAGAGCTGATACAGCATATTTTTGAAAAGACCAGCACCAAGGTTACACCCAATGACCCTGCCATTGAGACTATGACGGCATTGGTGGCAATGCTTGATAAGAAGTATGCGGACTTTGAGAGTATGCTAATGGCTATCACACATAATTACACCGAAAAAATGCGTATAGAGCTAGATAGTGCCATAGCTGGCATAGAAGCACAGTTAGACGGTGCAAATATGTACTATATCGGCAACAGTGAAAATCATGAAAGAAACTTAAACGAAGCATTCCAAAACGCTATAAAAGCCTTTGATGAGAAGAATAAGGACTTAAATTTTATTCTAAACAAAATACAAGCGGACTATGACAAAGCCAGTGATGAGCGTTTTGAAAGACAAATAGAAAAGTTACAAGCATTACACCAAGAGCAGTTAAAACACCAAAGCAAGCAAGACACCAAAAAGCAACGTGAAGTACTATTTGCGGTTGCTGGGTTTATGGTTGGATTGGTGGTTTGCTTGCTAGTCTTGTTTATTGTGAAGTAGGTTTTATTTTTTCTTTTGTCTTACTAACAAATAAACGCCCCATAGGGCGTTTAAATATTTACAAAATACATCAATCATCTAATGACATAAGGCCAATTTTTCTGTATTTCTTATATTTATCAATATCCATAAGTTCAAACCATTGTTTTATTTTTTCTAAAATAAATTCGTAGTATTTTTGGTTTTGCTCTTCTTCAGTATCAAATTGACATTGTTCACATTTAAATATGAATTTCCCATGATATTTATTCCAATACATATAAAGAAAATCATTGAAATCATTGAGTTGCTCAGGTGTAAATCTTTCATACATACTATTGATTTCATTTTTTATAACTTCAATACTTCTCATCATCAAAACTCCTTAGATACCAAAAATTTCATACAGTTTAGCCACAAATCTCACATCTTTATGAACTGTGCCTTTATCTCTTGCTTCCTTAAACCAACCAAACATCATGTTATGTTTGTAGTCTTTTTCAACTTCATCTAAAACCTGCTCTTTTTGCTCATCTGTCAAGCTGGCAAAAATCATCTCTAGCTGTATTAGTCGTTGTTTTTGGCGTTCTGCTTCAGCTTGTTTTGCTCGCTCTATAGCTAGTTTCTCGGCTTGTTCTTGAGCTTGGCGTTGTCGCTCGGCTTCTAATTGTGCTTGTTGTCGCTCGGCTTCTGCTTTCTCGGCTTCTCTGTAAGTTTCCAAACCTTTCTTAATCAGATTGTGGCGGTGTTCTACACCTGCATTAATTTGGTCTGCATAAGCATTTTTTTGAGCTACGACTTCACGCTCTTTGTCGCTTAGACCATCTAAATCAATAGTAAATTGATTTGTTTTAATATCAGCTTCTGATGTTTTTTCTTTGTCTTTTAAACAAAACTTCATTTCTAAATATACAAACTTACGTCCTTTTTTGAGAAAATTATACTCAATATGATAAGAAGATTTTTCATTGATTTCATCAACAGCGACATCAATAGCACGTTTTTTTAGGTCAGCAACTAAAGGATATTTGTTTTGCAGTACCAACATATATCGTAAATCATCAATACTAATCTTTACATAACCTGTAGATTTATATTGCATAAGCAACTGATAAATCCTAAAGCTATATATACTTGTAAATTCAGCTACATCTTTTACCAAAAATTGTGTAAAATTTGCCCTTAAATCGCTCAATAGCGGTACTATTTCAGGGCTAAAAATCATTCTAGCAACAATATTATCATCATGCCTATGTGGTGGCAAGGCATCAAAAAGATTATACAGCTTTAAAGCTCTAATATAATCGTTGTAATGCTCTTTATTGGGGTACATTTCCTTTAATTTCTGTTCAGCGTTCTTATCATACCTCAAAACCTGTCGCAACCATTGAAATTCTAGCACACCTGCATTGGTGCGAATTTTGAGAGTTTTTTTCATCAAGTCCCTAGTGGCTTGGCGTATCTCTTGAGCAACATTGCTGGTGTCTGCTCCAAGCTCTAAAAAATCATCACGACTAACATAAAATGTAGTCTCTGGGTCTATCGGTTCACCCTTGGGGATTTGCTTTAATGCACAGTAGATAAGCCGTTGTTCGTTTAACGTTAAGTTGTAAGCACTGGTTACAATGGAGTTATCCATTACGATTAGGCCGTTACTCATGACGCACCCTTTAAAATACAAGAAAAAGTCATCACTAGTATACTTTGATTTTTATGACTTATCAATAATAGTCATAATTACTATTAAAAAATATTCCCCATTTTCTCGTATTTTTGTCGTATTTGCTCGTAAATTTGTCATAATTTCTCGGAAATTTGTCGTACTTTACCTTTATTATGATAATAAAAAAAATGTCATAATTTATCGTATTTTTGTCATATTTACTCGTAAAATTGTCATATTTACTCGTAAAATTGTCATATTTAC
>ERZ1023288.83-NODE-83-length-31333-cov-458.897788_pt1 | contig 31333 bp, 28 predicted proteins | sample MGYA00380468_ERZ1023288 | MGnify/ENA primary metagenome ERZ1023288 (study PRJEB33173, sample SAMEA4830366) | metagenome | study: EMG produced TPA metagenomics assembly of the PRJEB25223 data set... | reverse complement strand
TTGATTGATTGATTGATTGATTGATTGATTGATTGATTGATTGATTGATTGATTGCATAGCATTTTTGTATTCATTTTTATATTTAAATTTTGTTTTGATTTTAACACGTTAAAGTTATTTTTGTAAGGTTCTGAATCTTATGGATTTATTCAACTTTTGAACCTTTCAACCACTTTCTCGCCCAAGCTCGGTTAGCTGAAAGGTTATGTAATATGGCTTCGCTTATTGGTAATGGCTCGCCATAAATGATTGAAGCTAAGGTTTCGCCTAAGAGTGGGGCGGAGGTAAGCCCGCGAGAACCTAAGGCTGCCGTCAAGAAAAGATTCTGAAAATTGGCCGCACTTTGAATAGGTTGTTTACGGCGGCGGAGGTTGAATAGATTGTAATAATCCGCTTGTTGTTGTTCAAAATGAGGCACGTTTCCAATCATTGGGGCAAGATCGCGTACGGAGCAACGAATGCCCACTCGAGCCAAATTGCCAGAAGTATCCACGTCCTTTGTCCAATTCTGCATGATATTTTGCTGGAGTTTTTGTTGATTTTCTAGTTGTTCTTGTTCGCTAAAATGGCGATCAACGTTATCACGAATATGGCTTGCGCCGATGCAATGTGAGGTTTTTAATTGATCGGCTGGAGTGAGATAGCCATCATAACAAAGCACAGATTTCAGTTTGAGTAAGTTTTCTGATGTTGGAATTTGGCTAACTTGCCCGCGGATAGGGTAGAGCGGTAGCTTTTCTGTTTGAATAAAATCAGTAATTTTATATCCGTTCGCAAGAATGACGACTTCATGGCAGTATTTTTGACCTTGCGTATTTTCTAGTTCCCAACCTTTTTCTTGTTGAGAAAGTGCGGTAATTTTTTGTGAGGTTTTAATGATTACACCCTGCTTTTCAAGAAATGAAAAGGCATTTTGAACAAATTGTCTTGGTGCAAGCCAAGCACCTTGTTCAATCCAACCGCCTTCGCAATTAAGTGGTAATCCCACTTTTTCACTGAGTTGTTCAGCATTCAGCATTTGGAAGATTTCGTTCGGTAAACCAAGTTGAGAAATCTTTGTCAATTTAACCGCACTTTTTTCGTTGTAAGCATATAGTGCTACGCCGCAAAATTCGTGTTCAAATGCTATGTTTTGTGCGATTGCCCAATCAAGTAATTGGCGACCGTAACTGAAAGCGTGTAGGTAAAAATCAACGGTGAGCGCATTATCATCGCTAAGTTGCGGATAAAATGCGCCTTGTTTATTGCCTGAGGCATTGAGTGCGAGTGCTTCATCTTCACAATAAATGGTAACTTCTGCCCCACGTTTTACTAAGGAAATGGCAGCACAAAGAGAAGCAATACCACCGCCGATAATAGCGATATCTTGTTTTTCCATTTTTGCAGGCTGAGCAAGATACCAAGGTGTCGAAAGTGCGGTCGATTTTGATTGTATTTTTACCCCACTTAAACATTCTCGCTTTTTGCCGAAGCCTTTACGTTTTGTCACATTAAAGCCAGCGGATTCAAGTCCTTTTCTGACCGCACTTGCTGCTGTGAAAGTGGCAAAAGAACCATTTGGTTTAGTGAAACGAAACATCAAGTTATAGAGATCATCATTCCACATTTCTGGATTTTTTCTTGGAGCAAAGCCATCTAAAAACCAAGCATCAATATGTTCATTCATATAATCGCCAAGTTGTGGCAAGTTTTCTGATACATCACCAAACCATAAATCTAACGTTGTCTCTTCAAAATGAATACGATGACAACCTAGAATCAATGAAGGCCAATAACGTTGCAAATGAGTGCTTAAATCTTCAAACTGCGGATAGGCAAGATGCGCTTGTGAAAGTGCGGTGATTTTTAGCGGATATTTTTCAAAGGAAATAAAATTAAGGCGTTTTAAAGGATGATTCTCGTGTTGCTGGCGAAATTTACGGAATAATTTGGTTACCGCAAAGAAATTTAATCCTGTACCAAATCCTGTTTCAGCGATGACAAAATTAGCCTCGTTGTGGCTTATCCAACGTTCCCAAAGTTGGTTACCTTGTAGAAAAACATAATCTGTTTCTGACAATCCATTTTCGTTAGAAAAATAGACATCATCGAATTGATCTGAGACGGGAATATGGTTTCGATTGAAGTGAATCTCAGCATGTTGCACGCTAAAGGTCATTTTTATTTCTTTCTTGCCTAATGAAATTTGCGTATAATAACGCAATTTTCTGAACTGGTCGAACAAATGAATTATTGCTTGAAATATTTTTATTTCGTAGTAATTTTGTGCCGTTATTTTTACATATAAAACAATAAGGAAGAAGCAATGAGAAGAGCTGTAATTACAGGCTTTGGGATTATTTCAAGTATCGGTAACAACAAAGAAGAAGTATTGGCTTCATTAAAAGAAGGGAAATCAGGTATTGAAGTTGTGCCTGAGTTTGTTGAAATGAATATGCGTAGCCATGTTGCCGGAACAATCAAATTAAACCCAAGCGAGCACATTGATCGTAAAGTGTTCCGTTTTATGGGTGATGCAGCGGCTTATGCTTATCTTTCTATGCGTGAAGCGATTGAGGATGCTGGCTTAACAGAAGATCAAGTTTCTAATGATCGTACTGGTTTAGTGATTGGTGCGGGTACGGGTTCTGCACATAACCAGTTAGTGGCTTGTGATGCGGTGCGTGGCCCTAGAGGTGTAAAGGCGATTGGTCCTTACGCAGTAACGAAAACAATGGCATCAAGTGTTTCTGCCTGTTTAGCTACTCCTTATAAAATCCGTGGTGTGAACTATTCAATGAGTTCTGCTTGTGCAACCTCTGCACATTGTATCGGTCATGCGGTTGAGTTAATTCAATTAGGCAAACAAGATGTGGTTTTTGCAGGTGGTGCGGAAGAATTATCTTGGGAATGTGCAACTGAATTTGATGCGATGGGTGCCGTTTCAACTAAATACAATGAAACGCCAGAAAAAGCATCTCGTGCTTATGATGCAAACCGCGATGGTTTCGTTATTGCAGGTGGTGGTGCTGTTGTGGTTGTGGAAGAATTAGAACACGCACTTGCCCGTGGTGCAAAAATCTACGCGGAAATTGTCGGCTATGGCGCAACTTCTGACGGTTACGATATGGTTGCACCAAGTGGCGAAGGTGCAGAGCGTTGTATGAAACAGGCAATGGCAACTGTTGATACTCCAATTGATTACATCAACGTACACGGTACATCTACACCAGTTGGTGACGTGAAAGAATTAGGTGCAATCAAAAATGTATTTGGCGATAAAATCCCAGCGATTTCTTCAACTAAATCAATGACAGGTCACTCTTTAGGGGCGGCGGGTGCACACGAAGCAATTTACACGTTGTTAATGCTGGATAATGATTTTATTGCGCCAAGTATTAATATCGAAACCTTAGATGAAGCCGCTGAAGGTTGCAACATCGTTACTAAGACGAAAGAAAATGCAGGATTACAAACTGTCATGTCAAATAGCTTTGGTTTTGGTGGTACAAATGCGACATTAATTTTTAAACGTTATAACGGTTAAAACGATTCTATGAAAAAGCCACTTTCGATTGAAAGTGGCTTTTTTGTAAATTAAAAGAAAAATTAAGCAACGATACCAAATTGTTCTTTCATTAATGCTTCAAAGTCAGTGCAACCACCAATTGGTTTTTCATCAATAAAGATTTGTGGTACGGTTTCTACTGGTTTACCAACAGATTTTGATAAATCTTCTTTAGTAATGCCTTCTGCATGAATATCCACATAACGATAGTCAAAATCAGCAAGTTCACCTTTTAATTTTTCAGCAAGGTTTTTTGCACGTACACAGTAAGGGCAGCCAGGACGACCAAAAATAACAACGAACATAAGATTTCCTTTTTTGAGTTAAAATTCTAGGTGATTTTACTGATTTTTACCATCTACATAAAGTGTTTTTATTCGTGTAATATACGGAACATCGTAGATAATAAATTAAATGTTATGAAATTATTAATGCTTTGCCGCGAACCTCGTCTTTATAGTTGCCAACGCTTAAAAGAAGCAGCTAAACGTCAAGGGCATGAGATGGATATTTTAGATCCGAATCGTTGCCTCTTAAAACTCTCACAAAATCCACCGCACTTTCAGATTTTTTATCAAGAAAATTCCGAGTCGAACCCTTATTTATTGCCTGATTATGATGCTGTTTTGCCTCGATTTGGCACAACAAGTACACAAATGGGATGCTCAGTCTTACAGCATTTTGAAGGCAAAGGGATTTTTTGTTTAAATTCATCTCAGGCATTTTTAAATGCACGTGATAAATGGAAAAGTTTGCAACTGTTGTTGAATGCAGGTGTTCCAGTTCCCAATTCACTTTTAAGTGGCGGTGAAGTGCAAGCTCAGGCGACGATAGCTCATATCAGTTCGCCGACAATTTTAAAAATGCTAAATGGTTCACAAGGAATTGGGGTAATTTTAGCTGAAAAACCACAAAGTGCGGTGAGCATTATGGAAGCTTTTAAGCAAACTAATATATCTATGTTGCAGCAAGATTTTATCGAAGAAGCGGGCAATGCGGATATTCGTTGTTTTGTGATTGGTGAGCAAGTTGTAGCAACGATGCAACGAATCGGACAAGATGGCGAGTTTCGAGCGAATTGTCATCGTGGTGGAAAAACTGAAAAAATTATACTAAGCGATGACGAGAAACAGATAGCCATTAGAGCAACAAAAGCCATCGGTTTAGATGTGGCTGGTGTGGATTTAATTCGTTCAAAAAATGGATTATTGGTTTTAGAAGTAAATGCAAGCCCAGGCTTAGAAATGATTGAAAAAACAAGTGGGGTTGATATTGCAGCTGAAATAATTGATTATATTGAAATAAATGCCTTTATCAATTTAAGATAAAGGCATTTTTTAAAATATTGTCAATTTCAACCGCACTTTACGCGAGCATATTTACAACGGCAAATGAGACTTTCAATAATGCTGCGTTGATTAAGTCGATAAAGAATGCACCGACCATTGGAACGATTAAAAATGCTTTGTGTGATGGTCCAAAACGGCTGGTAACAGCTTGCATATTAGCGATTGCTGTTGGGGTTGCGCCTAAACCAAAACCACAGTGTCCAGCACTTAATACGACGGCATCGTAATCTTTACCCATTGCTCGATAAGTAATGAAGATTGCAAAGGCAGCCATAAATGCGACTTGAATAGCAAGAACAATTAATACATCAATTGCTAAACCTGCAAGTTCCCAAAGTCTTAATGACATTAAAGCAATTGCTAAAAAGATGGATAAGCCTACGCTACCCAATACGTCAATAGCGGATTCTGCTACTTGGAAACGGAAAATGTTGCTTAAAATATTGCGGACAATAACACCAGTGAATAAACACCATACGAAAGTTGGTAATTGGAGTGCAGTACCTTTTGTTTGTACATCTAAATATTGACCAATTAATAAACATACTGAAATCATTGCAATTGTTTCAATTAATGAACGTGCAGTAATTTTACGTTTATAAGTTGGGTGTTCAAATGCTTCTTGAATGTCATCAACTTCATCATTTTCAGGATTTTCGCCTTGTTTTTGGCGATTTAATAAGAAACGAGCGACAGGACCACCGATGATACCACCGAATACTAAACCGAAAGTTGCACAGGCAATGGCAATTTCAGTTGCACCTTGTAGATTAAATTGATGTGCAAATGTATCCGCCCAAGCAGCTCCAGTGCCGTGACCACCTGTTAAGGTTACTGAACCTGCAAGTAAACCATAAGCGGGATGGATTCCTAATGCCATTGAACTTGCAATGCCAATAACGTTTTGTCCGAAGATTAATAATGCAGCAATGAATAGAAATACAACGAGTGGCTTTCCGCCTTTAATTAGACGGGAAAAGTTGGCACTTAAACCGATAGAAGTAAAAAACACTAACATCATTGTGGTTTGTAGATTTTTATCGAAGTTAAAGGATGTTCCATCAATTTTGTGCCAAATTAAAAGACCAATGGCAACAATAAAGCCGCCAACAACTGGCTCTGGAATGTTAAATGTTTTTAATACATTAATACGTTTAACCAAAAAATAGCCCAATAGCAAAACTAAGCTTGCTAATGCAAGGGTTTCATACGTGCTAAAAGTATAGCTCATAAATTGGATCTCCCTAAGTTATGTTTAAGTGATGTGTTGTGTTACGGCTCGACTACCATAATTTCAAGATTGGTATGTAATCCACGTGGTAATGTCGAACCTTTTCTGCCTCGTTCTGCGCGGAACTTTTGCAGATCTTTTGGTTTTAATACAATTTTTCGTTTTCCAGAATGAAATTCAAGACTTGCTTGATCTGAAATAAGCAATAATTTTGTCAATAACTCGCTACGATCTTTTGCATTCGCTGCGGGAATAGTGATAATTTTATTGCCTTTACCTTTTGATAATACCGGTAAATCTTGTGCTGGAAAAATCAACATTCTGCCTGCTGATGTGATTGCGACAACAAGTGCGGTAGAATTTATCAATGTTTTAGGCTTCAACACTTTGGCATTTTCTGGTAAAGAAATCAAGGCTTTTCCAGCCTTGTTACGTGCAATTAAATCTTCAAATTTACAAATAAAACCATATCCTGCATCAGAAGCCATCAATAATTCTTGTTGTTCGCCTGCCATTACAACATATTCAATGGTCGCACCAGCTGGTAAATTGAGTTTTCCTGTGAGAGGTTCGCCTTGGGAGCGGGCGGAAGGCAAGGAAAGCGGATCGAGTGCATAACTCCGCCCTGTACTATCAATGAATACAACGGCTTGATTACTCTTGCCACAAGCGTGAGCTAGATAGCTATCGCCAGCTTTGTAGTTTAATGATTTAGGATCGATATCGTGTCCTTTGGCGCAACGTACCCAGCCCATTTCTGATAAGATGACAGTAACTGGTTCTGCTGGCGTCATCTCACTTTCAGAGATCATTTTGGCTTCTTCACGTTCGACCAGTTGAGACATACGTGGACTCGCATATTTTTTCGCATCTTCTTGAATTTCTTTTTTGATAAGCGTATTCAAACGGCGTTCTGATCCTAAAATTGCTTCTAAATTTAACCGCTCTTTTTCAAGTTCATCTTGTTCAGCTTTGAGCTGGTTTTCTTCTAATTTCGCTAAATGACGTAAGCGTAAATTTAAAATGGCATCAGCTTGTTCATCGCTTAAATTAAAGCGTGCCATCAGCTCTGCTTTTGGGTCATCTTCGTGACGTATAATTTCGATAACTTCATCAATATTTAAGAAAGCTATCATCAAACCTTCTAAAATATGTAAGCGAGAGAGTACTTTATCCAAACGGTATTGAAGACGGCGAGTGACGGTTGTGCGACGGAAAGTGAGCCATTCATTTAAGATTTCTAATAAGCCTTTTACCGCTGGTTTATGATCAAGCCCAATCATATTCATATTTACACGGTAGCTTTTTTCAAGATCTGTGGTCGCAAATAAATGTGCCATTAAGGCATCAGTATCTACGCGATTTGAGCGAGGGACTAGTACAATTCTAATTGGGTTTTCGTGATCGGCTTCATCACGAATATCTTCTAGCATTGGCAGTTTTTTTGCCGTCATTTGTTCGGCTATTTGTGCAATGACTTTGGATGGCGAAGATTGATGTGGAAGCGCAGAAATAATGATCTCTCCGTCTTCTTTTTTCCAAGTTGAACGCATTTTTATTGAGCCACGACCTTGCTCATAAATTTTACGAATTTCTGATTTTGGCGAAATAATTTCCGCTTCTGTTGGAAAATCTGGGCCTTGAACAATTTCAAGTACATCATCTAATCTCGCTTTTGGATTATCTAGCAACATTACTGCTGCATCAGCAATTTCGTTAATATTGTGTGGTGGAATATCTGTCGCCATCCCCACCGCAATACCTGTTGTGCCGTTCAATAAAATATGCGGTAAACGAGCAGGTAAATATTGTGGTTCAGCCAATGTTCCATCAAAGTTTGGTTGATAATCTACTGTTCCTTGCCCGAGTTCACTTAACAAGATTTCAGCGATTTTAGAGAGGCGTGATTCCGTATAACGCATTGCAGCGAAAGATTTTGGATCATCTGGCGCTCCCCAGTTACCTTGACCATCTACCAGCGGATAGCGATAAGAGAATGGTTGTGCCATTAATACCATGGCTTCATAACAAGCACTGTCGCCATGTGGATGGAATTTACCGAGTACATCACCGACGGTACGGGCTGATTTTTTGTATTTTGCTGTGGCATTTAAGCCAAGTTCAGACATCGCATATACAATACGGCGTTGAACGGGTTTTAAACCATCGCCGATAAAAGGCAGCGCACGATCCATGATGACATACATAGAATAGTTGAGATAAGCCTTTTCAGTGAAAGTACGTAGAGGCATTTGCTCAATGCCTTCATAGTTGATATTTGTCATTTTTGTTTCTGTTAATTGATATATTCTTAATTTATTAAAATTCGGATTTGCTGAGATTAATTTAGTCTAAACAGATAAATCAACCTGATCGCCTTTCGCTTGCAACCAATTTTTACGGTCTTCGGAACGTTTTTTCGCTAATAACATATCCATCAGTTCTAATGTATCTGAGCTTTGATCTTCCCCTAAATCATAAGTTAATTGAACAAGGCGACGAGTATTAGGATCCATTGTTGTTTCACGCAATTGCGATGGGTTCATTTCGCCTAAACCTTTAAAACGTTGAACATTTGGTTTGCCTTTTTTATTTTTCAACCGATCTAAAATCGCCTCTTTTTCATTTTCATCTAATGCGTAGAAGACTTCCTTATTTAAGTCAATACGATAAAGCGGTGGCATAGCCACATAAACGTGACCGTCTTGTACCAATTTCGGAAAATGGCGTAAGAACAGGGCGCAGAGTAAGGTGGCAATATGCAGGCCATCGGAGTCAGCATCCGCTAGAATACAGACTTTACCATAGCGAAGTTGTGATAAATCATTGCTGTCAGGGTCGATGCCTAGAGCAACGGCAATATCGTGAATTTCTGTTGAACCTAATACTTGATCAGGGGAAACTTCCCATGTATTTAAGATTTTTCCACGTAACGGCAAAATCGCTTGATATTCGCGATCACGCGCTTGTTTTGCCGAACCGCCCGCAGAGTCGCCTTCCACTAAAAATAATTCTGTTTTTTCTAAATCCTGTGAGCCGCAATCTGCTAATTTTCCTGGTAATGCAGGCCCACTAACAAGTTTTTTACGTACGACTTTTTTGGCCGCACGTAATCGGCGTTGTGCAGAACTAATGGCAATTTCTGCTAATTTTTCAGCATCTTGTACATTTTGGTTTAGCCATAGACTGAACGCATCTTTTAAAACACCGCTGACAAACACCGCACTTTGGCGTGATGATAAGCGTTCTTTAGTTTGCCCTGCGAATTGCGCATCTTGCATTTTAAGGGAAAGAATGTAAGAACAACGCTCCCAAATATCATCAGCGGTAAGTTTTACCCCGCGTGGTAATAGATTTCTAAATTCGCAAAATTCACGAATGGCATCTAATAAACCTTGTCTTAGACCATTAACATGTGTTCCGCCTTGAATTGTTGGAATTAAGTTTACATAGCTTTCGCCAATCAGCTCGCCACCTTCTGGCAACCAAAGTAATGCCCAGCTAACCGCTTCATTTGTTCCTTTAAATTCACCAACGAATGGTTTTTCGGGAAGGGTTTCAAAACCATTTACTGCTTCGATAAGGTAATCGGAAAGCCCATCTTCATATAACCAAATGTCTTGAGTATTGTTTACTTTATCAATGAATTTGATTTCAAGCCCTGAGCAGAGTACCGCTTTCGCTCTTAACAAATGGCGTAAGCGGCTAACGGAAAATTTTGCGCTGTCAAAATATTTTGGATTCGGTTTGAAGTGAACGGTTGTTCCCGTTGTGCGTCTGCCACAAGTCCCAATAACTTCCAATTCTTCTACTTTACTGCCGTTTTCAAAGGCAATTTTATATACTTCCCCATTACGTTTGACTTGAATATCTACGCGTTCAGAAAGCGCATTCACCACAGAAATCCCAACACCGTGTAAACCACCGGCAAATTCATAATTTTTATTGGAGAATTTACCACCCGCATGTAGTTTAGTTAGAATTACTTCTACGCCAGAAACGCCTTCCGTAGGATGAATATCCACAGGCATACCGCGACCATTGTCTGTGACTTCAATGGATTGATCAGGGTGTAAAATTACTTCAATTTTTGTGGCAAAACCCGCAAGGGCTTCATCTACGCTGTTATCAATAACTTCTTGTGCTAAATGATTAGGACGAGTTGTGTCTGTATACATACCAGGGCGAATTTGCACTGGTTCGAGATCTTTAAGAACGGTAATTTCTTGAGCTGAATAATTGGTTGTCATGGTTAGATGAGTCGTTAATTTTTTTTTAAATTTGAGAAAATTCTATCAGAAAGTGCGGCGATATTCGACCGCACTTTTAATCGTATAAACTAGGCGTACTTTCATCGGGACGTGTTTTAAAACGACGATGTAGCCACATATATAGCGTTATGTCCTTCATTATTTCCTTTTCAACAATTTGATTCATTCGCACAGCAATCGCCGTTTCATCTTGTAAATCTGTAAAATCAACAGGTGTTGAAATACTCACGGTATAGCCTGAACCATCTTTATTGCGTAATGGCGCAAATGGAATCACTTTGCTATTTTGTGAGGATTTCAATAAATAATAACTACCAGTGGTTGTGCAAGCATCGGGCATAGCAAAAAATGGTACAAAAACGGCATTTTTTCTGCCGTAATCGTGATCAGGCGCATACCAAATGGTTTCTTCATTGCGTAGGGCTTTGATCATTCCGCGTAAATCTTTACGATCAAGCATATCTTTATTAGAGCGTAAACGGCCTTGTGTTTGGAGCCAATCAAGCAAAGGATTATCATTTGGACGATAAACGCCAATGCCAGGATGATGCAAACCAAGAATACGTGCGCCAAGTTCTAGCGTTAAGAAATGAACGCCGACGAGAACAATTCCATCTTTTTGATTTTCTTTTAGATAATGTAAGCCTTCAACTTTTGACCATTTTTTGATACGTAAATCCGACCAAAACCAAGCCATACCTGTTTCGATAATTGCCATGCCTACCGAACGAAGATTTTCTTGTAAAATCGTCTCACGTTCGTTTTCAGGCATATCAGGGAAACAAAGTTCAAGATTACGGCGTGCAATGGCAGCTCGACGTTTACCCACTTTTAAATGTGAAAACAGCCAACCGAGACTATTACCAATATGGCGCAAAATAGGATAGGGAAGACATAAAATACTTCGCCAAATTGCCACACCTAGCCAAAACAGCCAGTATTTTGGGGCTAAAAAGTGCGGTTGAAATTGAGGGAGTTTTTCGTTTTTCATTGTTCTTTCCACGTAAGTTAGGGGCGTAGTTTATCGTAAATTTGAGTTGTGGTAAAATCGCCACAATTTTGGTTATTCAAATTAGAGAGATTTTAAAATGGCTCAATATTCAGCAGAATTTAAGCAAGCAAAAGTACTCGTATTAGGTGACGTGATGCTTGATCGTTATTGGTTCGGTGCAACCAACCGTATTTCACCAGAAGCACCAGTGCCAGTGGTTCGTGTACAAGAAAATGAAGAGCGCGCGGGTGGTGCAGCAAATGTGGCAATGAATATTGCTTCACTCAATGTACCCGTTCAGTTAATGGGATTGATTGGACAAGATGAAACTGGTTCTGCACTTTCCTACTTATTAGAAAAACAAAAAATCGATTGTAATTTTGTTGCATTAGAGACTCATCCAACCATTACTAAATTACGTATTTTATCTCGTCATCAACAGCTGCTCCGCCTTGATTTTGAAGAAGATTTCAATAATGTAGATTGCAAGGATTTATTAGCGAAGTTAGAAAGTGCGGTAAAAAATTACGGTGCTTTGATTCTTTCTGATTACGGCAAAGGCACGCTTAAAGATGTTCAAAAAATGATTCAAATTGCACGCAAAGCAAATGTGCCTGTGTTAATCGATCCAAAGGGAACTGATTTTGAACGTTATCGTGGTGCGACATTATTGACACCAAATATGTCTGAGTTTGAAGCCGTTGTGGGCAAATGCAATACAGAAGAAGAGATTATTGAAAAAGGTTTAAAATTAATTTCTGATATTGAATTAACCGCACTTTTGGTGACGCGTTCTGAAAAAGGAATGACATTATTACGCCCAAATCAAGAGCCTTATCATTTGCCAACTGTCGCAAAAGAAGTATTTGATGTGACGGGAGCCGGTGATACTGTCATTAGTGTATTAGCAACCGCATTAGCAGATGGACGTTCTTTCGAAGAATCTTGTTATTTAGCCAATATTGCCGCAGGAGTTGTGGTGGGTAAATTGGGTACTTCAACGGTTTCGACCGTGGAACTTGAAAATGCGATTCATGCTCGTCCTGAAACGGGATTTGGCATTATGAGCGAAGCAGAATTAAAAGATGCTGTCGCACAAGCGAAAGCGCGTGGTGAAAAAATTGTGATGACTAATGGCTGTTTCGATATTTTGCATCCAGGCCATGTTTCTTATTTAGAAAATGCACGTAAATTAGGCGATCGTTTAATTGTCGCAGTAAATAGCGACGATTCTGTTAAACGCTTAAAAGGCGAAAATCGCCCAATTAACAATCTTGAAACTCGTATGGCGGTATTGGCTGGTTTGGCATCTGTGGACTGGTTGGTGCCATTCATCGAAGACACACCACAGCGTTTAATCGGTGACATTCTACCAGATCTTTTAGTCAAAGGTGGCGATTACAAACCCGAAGAGATTGCAGGCTGTAAAGAAGTTTGGGCAAACGGCGGCGATGTTAAAGTGCTAAACTTTGAAAATGGTTGTTCAACAACAAACGTGATTGAGAAAATTAAATTATTGAATAATTAGAATTTATATTGACTATTTTAATTTGTGTTAATGATATAAATTTTTCTAACCAGTATTTTCTTTTATATAAAAAAGATTACTTTTAGGAGATATATTGTTAATTTTATTAAATTGTTATCCCAATGATTTTACAAAATTCCTTGCATATTAAATTTTTATCACTATAATGTCGCACATATTTCGGACGCGGGGTGGAGCAGCTTGGTAGCTCGTCGGGCTCATAACCCGAAGGTCGTTGGTTCAAATCCAGCCCCCGCAACCAATAATAAGTTCAGTAAAAGAACCCCAGTTTTGGGGTTTTTTTCTATAAGAAATTTAGTAACTGGGCTTAGGTTCTTATGAACCTAACCCTTTTTTTATGCCTGAGATTTAATAAACTATCTTCTTACTATTACTAAAATAGAGGAGAAAAGTATTGTTTAGGATAAGGTTTCATAAGGTTATGATATAGTGCAATGAATTGCACCTTATATAGGAGTAGAAATTGGCTACATTAGAACAAAATTTACAAGAAATGCTACAAGATGCAGTAGAAGATTTAGGCTGTGAATTGTGGGGAATTGAGTGTCAGCGTGCGGGACGTTTTATGACAGTGCGTTTATTTATAGATAAAGATGGTGGTGTGACGGTTGATGATTGTGCTGATGTAAGTCGTCAAGTGAGCGCAATTTTAGACGTGGAAGATCCAATTGCGGATAAATATAATCTAGAAGTGTCGTCACCAGGTTTAGATCGTCCGCTATTTACCTTACTACAATTTGAACGTTATATTGGGCAAGATATCGCAGTACACTTGCGAATTCCAGTGATGGAACGCCGTAAATGGCAAGGTAAGTTAGAGCGTATTGAAAAGGATATGATTACTTTAATCGTTGATAATCAAGAACAAATTTTAGTCTTCGGAAACGTTCAAAAAGCGAATGTTGTTGCAAAATTTTAAAAGGAGAAAAAGAGAAATGAGTAAAGAAATTTTACTGGCGGCAGAAGCGGTATCCAATGAAAAATTATTACCACGTGAGAAAATTTTTGAAGCATTAGAGAGTGCGATTGCGATTTCTACTAAGAAGAAGTTTGAATACGAAACGGATATTCGCGTTTCAATTAATCCAAAAACAGGGGAATTTGATACTTTTCGCCGTTGGTTAGTCGTAGATGAAGTAAAAGTACCAACGAAGGAAATTACTTTGGAAGCGGCGCAATTTGATGATCCAAATTTGCAACTTGGAGAGTATGTAGAAGATCAAATTGAATCTATTGCGTTTGACCGTATTGCAATGCAAACGGCACGTCAAGTTATTAGCACTAAAATTCGTGAAGCTGAACGTGCAAAAGTGGTTGAACAATTTCGTGAAGAAGAAGGAAAAATCGTAACAGGCACCGTAAAAAAAGTAAGTCGAGACAGTATTATTTTAGACCTTGGTAATAAAGCGGAAGCGATGATTGCACGTGAAGATATGTTACCACGTGAAAACTTCCGTCCGGGAGATCGTGTTCGTGGGGTGCTTTATAAAGTAAATCCTGAAGGCAAAACTGCACAATTATTTGTGACACGTTCTAAACCAGAAATGTTGATCGAATTATTCCGTATTGAAGTGCCTGAAATTGGCGAAGAAATGATTGAAATTCGTGGTGCAGCTCGTGATGCGGGTTCTCGTGCTAAAATTGCAGTGAAATCAAATGATAAGAGAATTGATCCAGTTGGTGCTTGTGTAGGAATGCGTGGTGCGCGTGTTCAGGCAATTACCAATGAACTTGGCGGTGAACGAGTTGATATTGTACTTTGGGATGATAATCCAGCGCAATTTGTGATCAATGCAATGGCACCTGCGGATGTGTCTTCTATTATTGTTGATGAAGATAATCATTCTATGGATATTGCCGTTGAAGCAGCTAACCTTGCACAAGCAATTGGTCGTAATGGTCAAAACGTGCGTTTAGCAACACAATTAACGGGGTGGACACTAAACGTAATGACGACCGATGAGTTAAACACAAAACATCAAGCAGAAGATAACAAAGTGTTAAACTTATTTATGAATGCCTTAGAACTTGATGAAGAATTTGCTCAAATCCTTGTGGAAGAAGGTTTCACAAGTTTAGAAGAAATTGCTTATGTGCCAATGAATGAATTGACGGCAATTGATGGTTTAGAAGATGAAGATCTTGTTGAAGAACTTCAAACCCGTGCTAAAAATGCGATTACAGCCGCAGCAGTAGCTGAAGAAGAAGCTCTGAAAAAAGCGAATGTTGAAGATCGTTTATTGAATTTAGGGGGAATGAATCGTCACGTTGCGATCAAACTAGCAGAAAAACAAATTACCACCCTTGAAGAACTCGCAGAACAAGGCGTTGATGATTTAACTGATATTGAAGAATTAACCGCAGAACAGGCCGCAGATTTAATTATGGCTGCACGTAATATTTGTTGGTTTGGCGAAGAAGAATAAGGAGAGCTGTAATGACTGAAGATGTAAAGGCTGATGTGCCAAAAAAATTAAGTATTCAACGCAGAACAAAAACTACAGTGAGTGGTACAACAACGAGTGGAAAAAGTAAAGCTGTACAAGTAGAAGTACGTAAAAAACGCACAGTAAAAACCGATATTGCTCAACAAGAAGAAGCAAAATTAAAAGCACAGCAAGAAGCGGAAGCGAAAAAAATTGCTGAACAAAAAGCAGCAGAAGAAAAAGCTCGTTTAGAAGCTGAAAAAGCGGCAACTAAGAAAGAAGCTGATGAAAAATCAAAAGCTGAAAAAGCGAAAGCAGAAACCGCTAAGCCAGCAAAAAGTGCGGTAGATTCTAAAGCTAAATTTGTTGATCCTGAAAAAGAGAAACGTAAAGCAGAAGAAGCTGAACTTCGTCGTAAAGCTGAAGAAGTGGCTCGTCAAAAAGCAGAAGAACAAGCTCGTCGTGCAGCAGAAGAAGCTAAACGTTATGCTGAAGCAGATGATTCAGACAATGAATCTTCTTCAGAAGACTATTCTGATTACAATTTAAGTTCAAGATATGCACTTGAAGCAGAAGATGAAGAAGATCGTCGTAATGAAAATCGTGGTCGAGGTAAAAATAAAGTAGCAAAAGCAAAAAAAGGCGGTCGTGACGATGAAAATAGCAAAAACTCGAAAAACGAGCGCGAATCTAATCGTAAAAATCAAAAAGATGCTAAGTTTGGTAAAGGTAAAAATGGAAAAAAAGGCACCGCACTTCAACAAGCCTTTACTAAACCAGTTCAAGTAGTAAAAGCAGATGTTGTGATTGGCGAAACTATTACCGTTGCAGAACTTGCGAACAAAATGTCGGTGAAAGCGACAGAAATCATTAAAGTGATGATGAAAATGGGTGAAATGGTCACCATCAACCAAGTTATCGATCAAGAAACCGCTCAATTAGTAGCGGAAGAACTTGGTCATAAAGTAATTCTTCGCAATGAAAATGAGCTTGAAGAAGCGGTATTAGGTGATCGCGATGTAAACGCAGAAAAAGTAACCCGTGCGCCAGTTGTAACTATTATGGGACACGTTGATCACGGTAAAACTTCTTTACTCGACTATATTCGTAAAGCGAAAGTGGCTGCAGGCGAAGCAGGTGGTATTACCCAACATATCGGTGCGTATCACGTAGAAATGGATGATGGCAAAATGATCACTTTCTTGGATACTCCGGGACACGCTGCCTTTACTTCTATGCGTGCACGTGGTGCAAAAGCAACAGATATCGTTGTTCTTGTTGTTGCGGCCGATGATGGTGTGATGCCTCAAACTATTGAAGCGATTCAACACGCAAAAGCAGCAGGTGCACCTTTAGTGGTTGCAGTAAATAAAATCGATAAACCAGAAGCAAATCCAGACCGTGTTGAGCAAGAATTATTACAACATGATGTCATTTCTGAAAAATTCGGTGGTGATGTGCAATTCGTTCCAGTATCTGCGAAGAAAGGTACAGGGGTTGATGATTTATTAGATGCTATCTTACTTCAATCAGAAGTGCTTGAATTGACTGCTGTAAAAGACGGTATGGCAAGTGGTGTAGTCATTGAATCTTACTTGGATAAAGGTCGTGGCCCTGTGGCAACTATCTTGGTGCAATCAGGTACACTACGTAAAGGTGACATCGTACTTTGTGGTTTTGAATACGGCCGTGTACGAGCAATGCGTGATGAAAACGGAAAAGAAGTTGATGAAGCTGGTCCTTCAATTCCAGTTGAATTATTAGGTCTTTCAGGTGTGCCTGCAGCGGGGGATGAAGCAACCGTTGTACGTGATGAGAAAAAAGCACGTGAAGTGGCGTTATATCGTCAAGGTAAATTCCGTGAAGTGAAATTAGCTCGCCAGCAAAAAGCGAAACTTGAAAATATGTTTAGCAATATGTCTGAAGGCGATGTGGCTGAATTGAACGTCATTGTGAAAGCCGACGTACAAGGCTCTGTAGAGGCGATTGTTCAAGCATTAAATGAACTTTCTACTAATGAAGTAAAAGTTAAAGTTGTTGGTTCAGGTGTAGGTGGTATTACTGAAACTGATGCAACTTTAGCGGCAGCATCTAATGCTATCATTGTTGGCTTTAATGTTCGTGCGGATGCAACAGCTCGTCGTGTCATTGAGGCAGAAAACATTGATTTACATTACTACTCAATCATTTATGAATTGTTGAATGAAATTAAATCCGCAATGAGCGGTATGTTAGAGCCTGAATTTAAACAAGAAATTATTGGCTTAGCTGAAGTTCGTGATGTATTCCGTCATCCGAAATTTGGTGCAATCGCAGGTTGTATGGTAACCGAGGGGGTAGTGAAACGTAACAACCCAATCCGTGTATTACGTGACAACGTCGTTATCTTTGAAGGGGAATTAGAATCTCTTCGCCGTTTCAAAGACGATGTATCTGAAGTTCGTAACGGTATGGAATGTGGTATCGGCGTGAAAAACTACAACGATGTAAAAGTCGGCGACCAAATCGAGGTGTTTGAAGTGGTTGAGGTTAAGCGTTCAATCTAACCTTTAACAAAACAAAGGGCGGTTAAAAATATCATAATTTTTAACTGCTCTTTTTATTATAAATAATCATATCAAAAGCTATAAATCAGTTAAATTCTTCGCAATCTTCTCCATCTATTATTTGATTACATAACTGAACGATAATTTTATCTGTATAGGTAGCAGATTATTCTAAATGTTCCTTCATTTAAAAATTGGGAGAGTGTTTAGCATAATTTAGAACACTCATAAAAAATTACTTAAAATGACCGCACTTTTACAAGGAATTTTTATGCCCATTCGTCCTAATCTTGCTGAAAAAAATACCATTATACAAAGACATAAATTAAAACTAGATAAATCCTATTTTACGCAACCTACCGTTATTCGGGTTAGGCGTGGTAGGAAAATTTTGCGTTGGATAAATGGAGAGAAAATTATCCAAGCTGGTGTATCTGCCGTCACATTTGGCAGGGTTTCTACACTTACTGCTGTGACTTTAATTTCGTAACGATGTTTTTGTCCTTCGGGTGGACAAGCTCCGCCAAATCCTGGCACTCCAAAATCAGTGTGGGTTTGCAGCACACCTTGTGGTAAATTAATACCATCAGCTTTAATACCTTCAGGAAAAGCGGTCGTATTTGCAGGAATATTTGTAACTATCCAATGCATCCAGCCAATGCCTGTTGGCGCATCTTTATCATAGATCGTTACTACAAAACTTTTCGTCCCTTTCGGGGCATTCGCCCAAGAAATCGCTGGTGACAGATTTCCTCCATTGCAACCAAAACCATAATCGGCACTTAACAAGTTTTTAGCGTGAAATCCGTGTTTAGGTAAATCTGGCACATTAATGCTAAAAACAGATGAGTTTGCACAAGCTGTACCAGCAATAAGCGAACAAAATACGCTTGAGATCATTTTTTCATAATTTTCCCTTTTCTGATGTAAATGAGGTATCAGTATAGAAAATCTTATTAACTAAAATTGTGCAAAAACGCTCAAATGTTTTTTATTTCTGATATTGTTTGCAAATTTTCGGGAAAATTAGCTTCTTTTTTATTTTATCCACTATCGTTTTTCTCGACCTAAACTTAAACTTATAAAATCTGCTGAAATAAAAAGACATTACAAGCAATAAAATTCTACAATAGATAAATGAAATTCTAGTGGAAATATTGCGAGTATCAATTTGCTGTTGGTTCAATATGATCTTTTTTCAAAATATTTTCTTCATCAAGTATTGATAAACGAGCGATAGCGTTTCGATAGGAAATTTCAAGGGTTTCTCTACTGGTTGCCATTACACCTTGATCCACTAAAAATCCATCATTTACGTCATATACCCAGCCGTGCAATGAGAGTTTTTGTCCGCGTTCCCAAGCGCTTTTTACAATTGATGTACGCCCTAGATTGTAAACCTGTTCCGCTACGTTAATTTTAGTTAGCATATCGGCACGTTTTTCTGGGGAAAGTTTACCGAGAAGATGTCCGTGTTTAAACCAAATATCGCGAATATGAAGGAGCCAGTTGTTGATAAGCCCTAAATCTTTATCTGCCATAGCAGCGTGAATTCCCCCGCAGTTGGTGTGACCACAGATAATAATATGTTCGATTTTAAGTACATCGACGGCATATTGCACAACAGAAAGGCAATTAAAATCTGTGTGAATTACTTGGTTAGCAACATTACGGTGAACAAAAAGCTCGCCCGGTTCAAGATTTGTCAATTTTTCAGCAGGCACACGGCTATCAGAGCAACCAATCCAAAGGTAATGTGGCGTTTGATGATCCGCAAGCTCTTTGAAGTAAGTAGAATTTTCTTCTTTCATTCTTTGCGCCCAACTGTAATTGTTGGCAAAGAGTTGTTTAATTTTATCCATTTTGCTTTCCTTAAAATTCTGAAAAAATTGACCGCACTTTGGCGTAAGTGCGGTCAATATTAACGTTAAATTGAATTAGAAATTAGCATTTCTTGGTGCGCGTGGGAATGGAATCACATCACGAATATTTTGCACGCCAGTTACATAGACAATTAAACGTTCAAAACCAAGACCAAAACCAGAATGTGGAACGCTACCGTATTTGCGAAGATCACGATACCACCAATAATCATCTGGATTTAATCCCATTTCTTCCATGCGTTTATCAAGCACGTCTAAACGTTCTTCACGTTGTGAACCACCGATGATTTCACCAATTCCAGGTGCTAACACATCCATTGCTGCCACAGTTTTTCCATCATCATTTAAACGCATATAGAATGCTTTAATGTCTTTTGGATAGTTTTTCACCACAACTGGTGATTTAAAATATTCTTCTGCCAAGAAACGTTCGTGTTCAGAAGAAAGATCAATACCCCAAGAAACAGGGAATTCAAATTTCTTACCAGATTTTAATAACACATCAATGGCATCAGTATAGTCAATTTGCGCAAAATCTGAGTTTACAAAGTTTTCTAAACGCGTAATAACATCTTTATCTACATGTTTTTCAAAGAATTGTAAGTCATCTTTACGCTCTGCTAATACTGCACGGAATACGTATTTCAACATATCTTCTGCAAGTTTTGCGTTATCCGCTAAGGTTGCAAATGCAACTTCGGGTTCAACCATCCAAAATTCCGCTAAGTGACGGGTAGTATTCGAGTTTTCTGCACGGAATGTTGGGCCAAAAGTATAAATTTTGCTTAATGCACAAGCATAGGTTTCGCCGTTTAACTGACCTGAAACCGTTAAAAATGATTCTTTACCGAAGAAATCTTGGCTGAAATCAACTTTTCCATTTTCACTACGTGGAAGATTTTCTAAATCAAGCGTTGAAACACGGAACATTTCGCCTGCACCTTCAGTATCTGATGCAGTAATTAATGGAGTTGCCACCCAGTAAAAACCTTGTTCGTGGAAGAAACGGTGAATTGCTTGAGATAAGCAATGGCGAATACGTGCGACAGCACCAATAATATTAGTGCGAGGACGCAAGTGAGCTACTTCGCGTAAATATTCAATAGAATGGCGTTTTGCTGCCATTGGGTAAGTATCTGGATCTTCAACAAACCCTGTCACTTCCACTTTTTCTGCTTGTAATTCAACCGCTTGTCCTTCTGCAGGAGATTCAACGACTTTACCTGTTACAATCACAGAACAGCCTGTTGTTAAACGTAAAATTTCTCTTTCGTAATTTTCAATATCGTTATTAATAATCGCTTGAATTGGATCAAAGCAAGAGCCGTCATAAACTGCTAAGAAAGATAAGCCTGCTTTAGAATCGCGACGGGTACGTACCCAACCACGCACAGTGACGGTTTCGCCAATTGCCACTTTTCCTTGTAATACATCAACAATCGATGCCACTTTAGACATATTAAACCTCTGTAACTAAATGTAATTCATTCAAAATGACCGATAGTTTACCTTAATAAAGGAAATTTTCCATAAAAATATAGTATTGGTGCGGTCTATGAACAATAAAATAGCCTTAAAAATGTTCCTCAAATAAAATAGGGTAAAGCCTTATTAATATTGAATATATGCGATTTTGTGCTAAAATCCCGAGCCAAAATCATTATGGCTAATAATAGGAAAAAATATGAAAGTTTTAGAAGGCTCAGTCGCAGCACCTAATGCAAAAGTTGCAGTAGCAATTGCTCGTTTTAACAGTTTTATTAATGAAAGTTTATTAGAAGGCGCAATTGATGCATTAAAACGTATCGGTCAAGTGAAAGATGAAAATATCACTATCGTGCGTGCTCCTGGTGCCTATGAATTGCCATTAGTTGCTCGTCGTTTAGCCGAAAGTAAAAAATTTGATGCGATTGTGGCATTAGGTACAGTTATCCGTGGTGGTACAGCACACTTTGAATATGTAGCAGGGGAAGCAAGCAGCGGTTTAGGAAAAGTTGCAATGGATGCTGAAATCCCAGTCGCTTTTGGCGTATTAACCACAGAAAATATTGAGCAAGCAATTGAACGTGCTGGTACTAAAGCGGGTAATAAAGGTGCAGAAGCAGCTTTAACCGCACTTGAAATGGTTAATCTTATTCAACAAATTGATGCGGCATAAACCATGACAGAACAAAAACAAGTGAAAAAGCCTTCTGCTCGTCGTCGTGCGCGTGAATGTACTGTTCAAGCCTTGTATTCTTGGGCAGTATCCGGCAATACTGTAGAACAAGTGGAATTAGCCTTTGTGTTAGATCAAGATATGGATGGGGTAGATAAACCTTACTTCCGTAAATTATTTCGTCAAACAGTAGAAAATATTGAAACCGTTGATTTTTCAATTTCGCCTTATACTGACCGCGCTTTTGATGAGCTTGATCCTATTGAAACGGCAATTTTGCGTTTAGCCGTTTATGAATTGCGCTTCGAGTTAGATGTGCCATATAAAGTGGTTATCAATGAAGCGATTGAAGTGGCAAAAGTATTCGGTGCAGATGAAAGCCATAAATATATCAATGGCGTACTTGATAAAATCGCACCCGCATTAGGGCGTAAATAATCCTTTTAAACTGAAAATGGCACGCGTTTTTAACGCGTGCCTTTTCTTTAATAAGATAGGTGAAAAATGGCAATGGGTGAATTTGATTTAATTAAAGGATATTTTCAGCAACAAATATTAGTTGATGATTTTGTACAATTGTCTATTGGCGACGATTGTGCGCTGGTTTCTATTCCTGAGAATTATCAGCTTGCCATTACGACGGATACAATGGTGGAAAATACGCATTTTTTACCAAGTATTTCTCCTGAAGATTTAGCTTACAAAGCCGTTGCAACAAATTTAAGCGATCTTGCTGCAATGGGGGCTTTGCCAAAATGGGTTTCTCTGGCATTAACTTTGCCAAATGTAGATGAAAATTGGCTTTCAACATTTAGCCAAAGTTTATTGCATACATTAAAACAATACAACGTCACATTAATTGGTGGCGATACTACAAAAGGTAACTTATCTATTACCATTACAGCACAAGGTCTTGTTGAAAAAGGGAAGGCGATTTGTCGGCATAAAGCACAAATCGGCGATTTAATTTATGTTTCAGGTACTTTAGGCGATAGCGCAGCAGGTTTAAGACAAATTTTATCGGGCAAAAGTGCGGTTGATTCTGATGATGTTTTTTTGCAAAAGCGACATCTTAGACCCACACCTAGAATTGAACTTGGACGAGTGTTAATTGATATTGCCCATGCAGCCATTGATCTTTCCGATGGGTTAATCTCTGATTTAGGGCATATTCTTGAACGAAGCCAATGTAGTGCCGAAGTTGAATTTTCTTCATTACCTCTTTCATCAGCGATTTTGCATAAATATGATCGCGTTCAAGCGGAACAATTTGCCTTAACTGGCGGAGAAGATTATGAACTTTGTTTTACTATTCCGACAGAATCTAAAGATGAATTAGAATTACGCTTGAAAAAACTGAATGTGTCTTGTACTTGCATTGGCAAGATCACAGAAAAGTGCGGTGACTTTTCGCCCCGTTTTTTACGTGATGGAAAACCTGTGAATATAACTTTTTCAAGTGGTTTTGATCATTTTAAGGAATCAAAATGACAGAAAATAATCCTCTTAAAAAAATCTCTCTTTTAAATCCTATTCATTTACTCGCTGTTGGTTTTGGATCAGGTTTAATTTATCCTGCTCCTGGTACGTGGGGGAGTTTGGCAGGAACAATTTTAGGCGTGATTTTACTTTCCTTATTAGGCGTAAAAACCTTTTTAATTTTTACCGCACTTTTTTTTCTACTCGGTTGCTACCTTTGTCAAAAAACCACAGCAGATATGGGTGTGCACGATCATGGTTCTATCGTCTGGGATGAATTTATCGGTGTATTTATTGTATTAGCGGCGATCCCTTCATTATCTTGGCAATGGATTGTGTCTGCTTTTGTGCTATTCCGCTTTTTCGATATTTTAAAACCGTTCCCAATTCGTTATTTTGACGAAAAACTAGAAAGTGGTTTTGGCATTATGGTCGATGATGTTTTAGCAGCAATTTATGCCGTGATTGTCGTATTTGCTATTCAGTATTGGATGTTGTGATGCTAAATTTAATCATAGTGCATTTATTTGGATTAATGACCCCAGGCCCTGATTTCTTTTATGTAAGTCGGATGGCGGCAAGTAACTCTCGTCGTAATACAGTTTGTGGTATTTTAGGCATAACGCTTGGCGTCGCCTTTTGGGCAATGCTTTCTATGTTGGGATTGGCGGTGTTATTCGTTACTATTCCTGCATTGCATGGCGTTATTATGTTGCTAGGCGGTAGTTACTTAGCATATCACGGTTTTTTAATGGCTCGCAGCAAAAAATACGCTCAATTTGAACCGCACTCTGATACTGAATTTAATCAACAAACCACGATTAAAAAAGAAATTGTGAAAGGGCTTTTAGTGAATTTATCTAATGCCAAAGTCGTGGTGTATTTTAGTAGCGTGATGTCGCTTGTCTTAGTAAATATCACTGAAATGTGGCAAATTATCTTGGCTTTTATGGTGATTGTGGTTGAAACATTTTGTTATTTTTATGTGATTTCATTGATTTTTTCACGTAATATTGCTAAGCGTTTATACAACCAATACAGCCGTTATATTGATAATATGGCAGGTATTGTATTTTTATTTTTTGGTTGTGTGCTTGTTTATAACGGCATCAACGAAATAATTTATTAATAAAAAAGGAAGTAACATGACATTAAAAATTGCAATCGCCGGTGCTGGCGGAAGAATGGGGCGCCAATTAATTCAAGCGGTTCATTCTGCGGAAGGAGTAGAACTAGGTGCAGCTTTTGAACGCAAAGGATCATCTTTAGTCGGAACAGATGCGGGAGAATTGGCAGGAATTGGTCAAATTGGTGTAACAGTTTCGGATGATCTTGAAAGCCAAAAAAATAAATTCGATTTATTAATCGATTTTACTCGACCAGAAGGTACCCTTGAGCATATTGTATTTTGCGTAGCAAATAATAAAAAAATGGTGATCGGTACAACAGGTTTTGATGAAAATGGTAAAGCGGCGATTAAAGCAGCTTCAGATAAAATTGCTATTGTATTTGCATCAAATTTCAGTGTTGGTGTGAATTTAGTCTTCAAGCTTTTAGAAAAAGCGGCAAAAGTGATGGGGGATTATTGCGATATTGAAGTGATCGAAGCGCATCATCGCCACAAAGTGGACGCACCTTCTGGCACCGCACTTTCAATGGGCGAACATATCGCGAAAACTTTAGGTCGTGATTTAAAAACTTACGGAGTGTTCTGCCGTGAAGGAATTACAGGCGAACGTAAACGTGAGGAAATTGGTTTTTCAACTATTCGTGCTTCGGATGTGGTGGGGGAACACACTGTTTGGTTTGCTGATATTGGCGAGCGTGTAGAAATTTCCCATAAAGCATCAAGCCGTATGACTTTCGCTAATGGTGCAGTGCGTGCTGGTAAATGGCTGGAAAATAAAGCAAATGGCTTATTTGATATGACGGATGTGTTGGATTTAAATAATTTATAAATCAAGTTCAATATCGCTTTCTACTTGACAGCAACAAAGTAGAATTTCATCGGGTTGTAGAAAGGCAAGAGGCATTTCTTTATAAGACACCTTGCCTTTTTTAATCTTCACACGACAAGAACCACAATAGCCATTACGGCATTGATATTCATGATGAATATTATTTTTCTCGAGATGATCGAGTAAACTTGTTTCATTATTAAATTCTAATGTGGTGTTATGGCGGATAAGATGGATTTTCATAATAACGATATGTTGAAATTTGTCGTGCCATTATATAAGGAAAATATGAAATTATTGATAAAAACTTCACTTAGTCAGTGGATTTGTTTGAATTTTGCCAAAATTCCTATTTTTAAAATGCTATATTTTATAACCGCACTTTTTATTACGGCTTGTAGCTCTATCAGTAAAACTCCAGTGAAATCTGTGGATATTTATATTAAACCTTATTATTCGGCGGAAAATGGAAAAGCAGAAAATGTATTTGTACATAAAGAAATCGATCCTATGTTACGTGAAAATACGCTAAAAGGTTATAAAAGTGCGGTAAATTTTGTAGAAGAAAATCCTGCTCGTATTTCCCCAATCACAATGTTCACATTATCTGCTCGGGCTTACGATTTTGGCTTAAGAGATGAAGCGGTTACTTGGTTTTATCGTGGACAAAATCGTTTGATTACCGCACTTTACGTGTTGGATTTACCAAAACAAACGGTAGAGGATAATACAGGGTTTAGTCATGTTGTAGGGCAGTTTGTTAATGCTTATGCGTTTTGTAATTTTGATAAACAAAGTCGTGCTGCCGAAAATGCGGTGAAATGGACAATTACGCATCCTTATGAAGTGATTTTCTTACCAGCATTGCCCTCAAAATTTGCAGATCGTCAAAAAGCGTTAAAAGAAGCAGAAACAAAATTAGTTCAACGTTTACAGGAACAAGCACGTTTTTTTGCTAATCCAAAAAATAAAGAAAAATGGCAAAAAGAGCGGTCAGAAAATTTTGTGAATGAACGATTTTGTTGGTAACAAGAAAAAATGGAATAGCGATAAGGTTATTCCATTTTTATTTTTGATAAACCAATGATTTTTCATATTATTCTTTTACTTTTTAAGTACTTGGTATTATCATTACTCGGTTTTTATTTTATAGAGAAAAGAGAAGCAGGGAAAACTATGCAACATCTGAACGAGCTTGTTGAGAAAGCGAAATTAGCGATTGAATCCATTCAGGATAAAAGTTTAACGGCTTTGGATGAAATCCGTGTCGAATATTTTGGTAAGAAAGGGCATTTTACTCAATTAATGCAAGAATTGCGTAATGTGTCAGCTGAAGAACGTCCAGCTATGGGCGCAAAAATTAACGAAGCAAAACAAGCTGCGTTAGAATTTTTAAATGCAAAAAAAGCGGAATGGGAACAGGCTGAACTTAACGCAAAATTAGAAAAAGAACGTGTTGATGTCAGTTTACCTGGTCGCAAAGTTGAAACTGGTGGCTTACACCCAGTTACCATGACGATTAATCGTGTAACAAAATTTTTCTCAGAACTTGGCTTTTCAGTTGAAAATGGCCCTGAAATTGAAAGTGATTATTACAACTTCGATGCGTTAAATATTCCTAAACATCATCCAGCACGTGCCGATCACGATACTTTCTGGTTTAATCCAGAATTATTACTCCGCACTCAAACTTCTGGCGTGCAAATTCGTACTATGGAAAAAATGCAGCCACCAATTCGCATTATGGCTCCAGGACGTGTATATCGTAATGACTACGATCAAACCCACACGCCAATGTTCCACCAAATTGAACTACTTTATGTGGATAAAAAAGCAAATTTCACAGAATTGAAAGGCTTATTGCACGATTTCTTACGTGCTTTCTTTGAAGAAGATTTACAAGTGCGTTTCCGTCCATCTTATTTCCCGTTTACTGAACCTTCAGCCGAAGTGGATGTGATGGGTAAAAACGGTAAATGGTTAGAGGTGTTGGGCTGCGGTATGGTGCATCCAAATGTGTTACGTAATGTTGGTATTGATCCGAATGAATATTCTGGTTTTGCCGTGGGAATGGGCGTTGAGCGTTTAACAATGTTACGTTATAACGTCACAGATTTACGTTCGTTCTTTGAAAACGACTTACGTTTTTTAAAACAATTTAAGTAATTTCTCGGATTAGAATTAAAAGGATAACAACAAATGAAATTTAGTGAACAGTGGGTAAGAGAATGGGTGAACCCTGCGGTGTCCACCGAGCAATTATGCGAGCAAATTACTATGCTTGGCTTAGAAGTGGATGGCGTAGAAGCCGTTGCGGGTACATTTAATGGTGTCGTTGTGGGTGAAGTGGTGGAATGTGCACAACATCCAGATGCGGATAAATTACGTGTAACTAAAGTGAATGTAGGCGGTGATCGTTTATTGGATATCGTGTGTGGCGCACCAAATTGCCGTAAAGGCTTAAAAGTTGCTTGTGCAACAGAAGGTGCGGTATTACCTGGCGATTTCAAAATTAAGAAAACCAAATTACGCGGTCAACCATCAGAAGGAATGCTTTGTTCATTTTCTGAATTAGGTATTGATGTTGAAGCGGACGGTATTATTGAATTGCCAGTTGATGCACCAATCGGCACTGATTTACGTGAATATTTGGGTTTAAATGATAATGCCATCGAAATTAGCTTAACGCCAAATCGTGCGGATTGTTTGAGCATTGCGGGTATTGCGCGTGAAATTGGTGTGGTAAATAAACAGCCAGTAAATCAACCGCACTTTGAAGCGATGCCAGCAACAATTTCTGATAAAGTTCAAATTGATTTACAAGCACCAGATGCCTGCCCGCGTTATTTATTACGTGTGATAAAGAACGTCAATGTAAAAGCACAATCGCCAATGTGGATGCAAGAAAAATTGCGCCGTTGTGGCATTCGTTCTATTGATCCTATTGTCGATATTACTAACTATATTTTGCTTGAGCTTGGTCAGCCAATGCACGCGTTTGATGCGGCCAAAGTTGCACAACCTGTTCAAGTTCGCTTAGCAAAAGAAGGTGAAGAATTAATATTATTAGATGGTTCAAGCGCAAAACTTCAATCAAATACCTTATTAATTGCCGACCAAAATGGGCCTTTAGCAATGGCAGGGATCTTTGGTGGTGCTGCAAGTGGCGTGAATAGTGAAACGAAAGATGTGATTTTAGAATCCGCATTTTTTGCACCATTAGCTATTGCAGGCCGTGCAAGACAATATGGTTTACATACTGATGCATCACACCGTTTTGAACGTGGTGTGGATTTTGAATTAGCCCGTAAAGCAATGGAACGAGCAACCGCATTATTGCTTGAAATCTGTGGTGGTGAAGCAGGGGGAATTTGCGAAGCAAGCAATGAAACTCATCTTCCTAAAGTCAATACAGTTCAACTTCGCCGTAGTAAATTAGATGCACTTTTAGGTCATCATATTGAAACAGAAAGCGTAACAGAAATTTTCCACCGTCTTGGTTTCGATGTTACTTATGCAAATGATATTTGGACGGTAACTTCTGCAAGCTGGCGTTTTGATATTGAAATCGAAGAAGATTTAATTGAGGAAGTAGCGCGTATTTATGGTTATAACTGCATTCCAAACAATGCGCCATTAGCGCATCTCCGCATGCGTGAGCACAAAGAATCTGATTTAGATTTAGCTCGAATTAAGACCGCACTTGTAGATGCAGATTATCAAGAAGCCATTACTTATAGCTTTGTGGATCCAAAAATTCAAAGTTTATTACATCCACATCAAGAAGCACTTGTATTGCCAAATCCTATTTCTGTGGAAATGTCAGCAATGCGCGTGTCTTTAATGAGTGGTTTATTAGGTGCAGTGCTTTATAACCAAAATCGCCAACAATCTCGTGTTCGTTTATTTGAAACAGGATTACGTTTTGTGCCAGATGCCAATGCTGAATTTGGCGTGCGTCAAGAATTTGTTTTAAGTGCGGTGATTACTGGAACTGTAAAATCTGAACATTGGGCCGGTAAAGCAGAGTCTGTAGATTTCTTTGATCTTAAAGGCGATTTAGAATCAGTACTTTCTTTAACAGAAGGGGGGAATAGAGTTCGTTTTGTTGCAAAACAATTTGATGCATTACACCCAGGTCAATCAGCAGCCATTGAATTAGATGGCGAAGAAATTGGTTTTATTGGTGCAATTCATCCATCTATTAGCCAAAAACTTGGCTTAAATGGCAAAACTTTTGTATTTGAAATTCTTTGGAATGCAATTGCAGCACGTAATGTGGTGCAAGCAAAAGAAATTTCTAAATTCCCAGCAAACCGTCGTGATTTAGCTTTAGTCCTAGCAGATAGCGTACCAGCAGGGGAATTGATCGCAGCCTGTAAACAAGCAGGTGGCGAAAAATTGGTGCAAGTGAACTTGTTCGATGTATATCAAGGTGTGGGTGTTGCTGAAGGCTATAAGAGCTTAGCTATTAGCTTAACAGTCCAAGATAATGAAAAAACACTTGAAGATGAAGAAATTAATGCAGTGATTTCAGCAGTATTAGCGGAGGTAAAACAACGCTTTAATGCTGAATTAAGGGATTAATATGGCTACGATAACTAAACTTGATATTATTGAATATTTAAGTGATAAATATCATTTATCTAAACAAGATACGAAAAATGTGGTGGAGAACTTTTTAGAAGAGATTCGTTCATCGCTAGAATCTGGTCATGATGTGAAATTATCAGGATTTGGTAATTTTGAATTACGCGATAAGTCATCTCGTCCAGGACGTAACCCGAAAACAGGCGATATTGTGCCGGTTTCTGCTCGCCGAGTTGTGACATTTAAACCAGGGCAAAAGTTACGTGCCCGTGTAGAAAAAACTAAATAGTAAGCAACAAAAAGTGCGGTGAATTTCTACCGCACTTTTTATATGAAAAGGTATGAAAGTATATAAATCATTTTTAATCGCTACTACCTCTCTGTTTTTATTCGCTTGTTCTAGTTTTCAAAACGATGATTATGCGATGAACTATAAAGGTCAAATCGGTGATCCTATTATGGCTATAGCCATGTTGAGCGAACAACAACATGAATGGGCGGGAACGCCTTATGTGCTTGGCGGTCTTTCACGTCGTGGCGTAGATTGTTCCGGTTTTGTGCAGAAAACTTTTTTCGATCGTTTTAATCTTCGTTTGCCAAGAAGTACAACTGAACAAGCCAATTATGGTAAACATGTACGCAAAGAAGATATTCAAACGGGTGATTTAATTTTCTTTAAAACTGGCCGAGGCCCTAATGGTTATCATGTGGGAATTTATGTAAAAGAAGGCAAATTCCTACACGCTTCAACTAAAGGTGGAGTCGTCTATTCTTCAATGAATAATCCTTATTGGTCGAAAGCCTTCTGGCAAGTCAGACGGATTTAAAAAGTATAATGCTGGAATTTTCCAGCATTTTTTATAATGATTTTTTTCAAATTTGGGAGATAAAATGTTCTCAAACTTAACCGCACTTCAAATTCAACTTGAAATTTTACGCCTTATTCCAAAAACACGTTTTATTACCGCCGAAGAAATCTTACAAAAACTTTCTGATATTGGTAAACCCGCACAACATAACCGTTCCTAAAAAAGCAAGATAATTTCCTTTTCTTGTTTTTTCATTTAGTGAAATGGCATTACATATCTGCACTTATTTAGCCGTCCATACCTCCCCAGTCTAATTCGACCGCAGTCAGTCGTTTTGCCGCAATGATGACTTGCTATGCCTGCCGAAGAGAGTAATCCTGTGACCAACTTAAACAAGCATAGGAAACCACAAAATGACAAACTTTAGAATGAGAACCGAGCAAGAAATGATGATGGAATTAGCCCTTGTTGCCGTGAAAGAACACGACGGTTTTATCAGCCCTGTGCAGTAAAACTCCGTCCTTCAGGGCGGAGATATAAGGCAC